>Ga0157357_1000847_pt1 | contig 12913 bp, 5 predicted proteins | sample AttcapACBM1_FD_111485 | JGI IMG/M metagenome (GOLD analysis project Ga0157357, IMG submission 111485) | Fungus gardens microbial communities from leaf cutter ant in Botucatu, State of Sao Paulo, Brazil - Atta capiguara ACBM1 | ecosystem: Host-associated > Fungi > Mycelium > Unclassified ... | reverse complement strand
TGAGGCAGACATGAGGTAGTAGCATGAACTAACCTGTAACAGTATAAATAGGACTCTAATTTAGCAGAGGCTCCTTGTTGAGTTCTCTTGTGCTTTTTCCCACTTGATTGCTTAACTAAGGGTTTTACCGCTTGTGTTATCATTGGACTTTGTGTCTAGTGGTTGCTACAACAGCAGTCATGTCCTGAATGTCTCATTTAAAATATATAATAGGTACAACTTGTAGAGATATAGTATACAAGCTGAAGCCAAAACACATTCTAACTCTCATATTCCATATACTCAGACAATGCGCAAACTTACTTATTTGAACTTCTGAGAGCTCTCTATCAAATCTCAGATAATAAGGTATAAACTACATCTAATATAGCTCAATGATCCACTAAAGGTACTGGTGTATTTCTAATATACTTGGTTTGAGCTGGTTAGGCCAAAAATATTAAGAGTAGAATTTAGAATTTGATATTGTACAATTATTTTCTTTCTTAGATCATAGTATGCTTATCTAGAGTAGAAATCCTCCTTTTAGGAATAATAGCCAGTATTTTTATGGTATTAGTTAGTAGAGCAATAGACAGATAGTCAGTAAACAGTGTAAGGTTGAATAAAAAGAATACCAGCTAGTACTTACTAAGAAAACCATTGGAATATTATTGAAGTTGTCAAACATCTTGATAATAGAAATATATAAAGAGCAAAAAATAGCAAGATTATTGGAGGAATTGAGAGAGAAGAACAAAGTATTGGAGTTAATGCATCAGGTGCTAAAAACTGCATATATTATAAAAGAAATACAAGAGAAATTGGAAATGCTAAGAAGAAAAGAGAAAGAAGAAAGTATGTGAGAAAGGAAAAAAGAATGATGAAAGAGATAGGAGGAGTGGAAAGAAGATATTTCAATGAAAAATAAAGCAAGTGAAAAAAAAAGAAAAAAAGAAAATAGATGATAAGTAAAGTAGAATTGAAGAAATAAAAGTAGAAAAGAAAAGAAAAGCAGAGGGGGAATAGAGATGACAGAAGAAGTGGGAGAGACAAAGAAAAAGAAAAAGAAAAATAGTAATGTAGAAAAAGAAGTGTTTTGTTTGTGGAGACTTTAGACATATTATCTGTCATTATATAAATAGAGAAAATATTGAAGAGAACAGAAGAGCAGAGATTAAAAACAAAGTAGATGAAGCCAGGATAGCAAAAGTAGAAAGAAAATACACAAAGAGAAAAGAAAAAAGACTTTTAGAAAACCAACAGTAAAAAAAGAAATAGAAATAGAAATAGAAAGAATAGTGGGAAAAAAAGAAGAAGAGAAAGATTTTATAAAGATTAAAATGGTAGAATAAATGGTTTCTAGAAGGTTCCATAAATATTTGGAGATGTTTGAGAAAATGAATTCAGAGATAACCCTAATAAGAAAGCCATGAGATCATGCCATAGATCTCAGAGAGTGATTTGGTCTGAAAAAGAGAAAGATATGTCCATTGTCTAGAATAGAAAAAGAGAAAGTGCAGGAGTTCTTGAAGAATTAGTTGAGGAAAAAATATATTTAGCCATCAAAATTATCACAGGTATCACAGGTATTCTTTGTGCTAAAAAAGGATGGGAAGAAGAGAATTGTGCAATATTATCAATATTTGAATAGTTTGACGATTAGAAACAATTATCTATTGCTACTAATTTCAGATTTGATAAATAACATAAGAAAAAAGAAGATGTTTACAAAGATAGACTTGAGGTGGGGGTATAACAATATAAGAATCAAGGAAGATGATAAGCAGAAGATATTATGGAACACTTTGGACACTAACAATTTTTCTTTTCTTTTATTTCTCTGATTTTATATTAATTTTGTTTTCCTTTCTTTTTGATTTTCTTTTGGACAATGAAGAGGCACATGACATTGCAGTCACATGACATGTCACATGATGTGATGTCATAGGCCCAGAACATAGTAGAAGAATCTGGAAGATAATGTTAGGACATATGGATGCAACATGGCAGTCTTGAGTAAAATATGAGGCAGACATGAGGATGAAGTATGGACATAAGGACAGGTTTAATTATTAGTAGCATGGACCAGGTGTAGTTTGTATAAATAGGACTCTAATACAGCAGAGACTCCTTGTCAAGTTCTCTTGTAATCCCCACATCAATAGCCTACTGAGAGCTTTACTTGTTTGTGTGACTATTAGACTTTGTAACTAGTGGTTGTCACAATAGAAGACAGCATTCTCAATACCAAAAGATGCCTATAAACCAATAGTAACATTCTTTGAACTTACAAACTTACTGTCAACTTTTCAGACAATAATGAATAATCTGTTGAGGAATTTAATAGAGACAGAAGATGTAGCAACATTTATTGATGATATAATAGTAGGAACAGAGACAGAAAAATATGTATAGAAGGTTAGAGAGGTTGGATTTTTAGAAGTTATAATAGAGTCAGATGAAGTAAAAAGAGAAAAAGAGAAAGTTTATAGAAAGTTGTGGACTAGCCAGTACTGAGAGGAATGAAGGATGTATAGAAGTTTTTGGGGTTGGAAAACTATTATAGATAGTTTTTTAAAGACTTTTCAAGAATAGAAAGATCTCTTTATAAAATAATGAGAAAAGATATAAAATAAAACTAGAGAAAAAGACAACAGAATATATTTGAGGAGTTGAAGAAGAGATTTATAACAGAACCAGTCTTGGTAACATCAGACTTGGATAAAGTGATGAGAGTAGAGACAAATACATTAGATTTTACTATAGGAGTATTGTCAATAAAGTACAAGAATAAAAAGTGGAAACTAGTAGCTTATATTTTAATAAAGTAGAAAGAAATTATAAGATTCACAATAAAGAAATGTTGATAATTATTATATACTTAGAAGCATGGAGGTATTTTTTAAAAGAAAGCAAGAGTATTACAATTCAAACTCTTTAGAGTTGAAATAAGAAAAGAAACCTTGTATTAGGTCAACACAAAAGAACTTGATGGAGTTCCTAGTACAAAACTATCTACCTTATATACACTAGACTACTAGTCCATGCTATAGTTCCATTAGCCTACCCTAAAGGCCTATACACTATCCTTAAGATTAATATGTATCAAACATGTTGTAATGATATCATTTTCTTCTATAAGCTTTTACCATGTTCTTTTATAATATGTGATCATGTGACTGTGTGACTGTAAATGATATGTGACACTGAGTCACATTATATGATAATCTGTGAGTATAACTTGTGATGTTATACTAATTCTAACCCTAAGTTCCAAAATAGAAAATAAAAGGAAAATAAAATAAAAATGTTAAGTTCTCTATCTTCAACTCTGACAAAGAGTTAGTTCAAGATTTGGACAGATCATAAAACTTGAAGTACTTTATAAAGACTCAGAAGTTAAATTGGAGATAGGCTAGATAGACCTTATATTTATTGAGATTTAATTTTGCTTTGCAACATGTGGTTGGTAAGAGTATAGAAAGAGTAAATAGTTTGAGTAGAAGAGTAGATCAGGTGAAAAGTGTAGAAAACAACAATAAAAATCAAGTAATATTGAAAATGAATTGATTAGTATGATAAAAAAGAGATAATTTTTAATTGAGAGAGCTAAGGAAGAAATTATAGAAAAATTTTAAAAAATCAGAAGCAAAGAATAATGAAGTAGTTAGAGCTATAGAACAGATAAAGAAAGCTAGATTAAAGATGTTGAGAAATGATAAATTATAAATAGAGAATAAGTTAGTATTGAAAGAAGAGAAAGTGTATATTCCAAGAAATAAAAGTTTAAGATTGGAGATTATTTGGCTACATCATGATATACCAATAGTAGGAAATGAAGAATAGTGAAAGACAGTAGAGTTGGTTATTATAAATCACTGGTAGCCAGAAGTTATGAAAGAAGGAAGTAAAGCAGTATATAGAGAAATATAATCAGTATTAGAAAATGAAGAATAGAACAGAAATACTAGTAAGAAAATTAAAATTAAATATAGTGTTAGAAAAATCATGGAAATATATATTAGTAAAATTTATTACAAATTTATCAGTATAAATAGGTTATAATTTGATTTTGGTAGTATATAATAGATTTTCAAGAATATCATACTTTATAGTAATAACAAAAATCAAAAATCAATAGAGAGTAGGTAAAGCTGTTTAAAGATAATGTATAAAAGCTACATAGGTTGCTGAAGAGTGTGATTTCAAACAGAGGTTTACAGTTTGCAGCAAGATTAATAAAAAAGTTAAATAAGATATTTATTAGAATTATAGAAGTTAAACTTGTTTGATTTTATTCTTATTTTTATTTTCTTTTTTGAGTCATTTTCTATTTTTGGATCTAGGATTAGGGTTTAGCATGATGTTACACAATCATGTATTATATAGAATATTGTAGAAAGTTCTAGAAGGGATAATATTATATAACAGATTATATATATATATTAATCTTAAAATAAACATATAGTCATTTAGAGTAGGCTAAGTATAGTGTAGCCTATACAAAGTTCTCCATTGAGTTCTCTTATGATTACCCAATCCAAGATCATTCTTTCAACTTAATTCTTAGTCTTGAAAGTTCATAACAATGTTAGAAATAGAGATAAAGCTATTAATAGCTTTTTATTTGCAGACAGACAAACAGATAGAGAGGATAAACTAAGAGTTGGAGCAGTACTTAAGAATATACATTGATCACAAACAAGGAAATTAGTTGAAATAGTTAGCAACTATATAGAAACAAAGTATATATAATTAGAAAGTTGTTACTATTTAAAGTCAACTCTGGTAAAGAGTTAAAGATAGGCTTTGAAATAATAAAGAAGAGAAGGAATATAAAAGCAGAAGAATTTTTAAAGAAAATAAAGAAAATATATAAGGAGATAAAAAAAAGTATTAAAGAAGTTATAAAAGGAGATGAAAAAATATACAGATAAAAATAGGAAAAAAGCAGTAGGGGATAAAGTAGGAGATAAACCTCTCTATTAACTTTTTTGTCTTTTTATTTCTTATATATCATACTAAATCCTTTGTACTCAATAATACTTTATAAAATCTTATAAAATAAAGAAAATTATATTAGAAAATATAATAGAATTGAAGTTACTAGTATCATCAATGAAGATTTACCTAGTAGTTAATATTAGTAGGGTGATAATATATTAGGAACAGATAGAGAAACAGAAAAAAATCTCTTCTTTTTTAGTAAAGATAGAAGAAGAAAGGATATATATAATAGAAAAAAATACATTGAAAAACTTAGAAAATACAATAGAGTTAATATAAAAATGAGAAAGAGATTAGAGAGAAAGATATAAAGAGAGTATAAATAAGAAAACAGAAGCCATTGAATCCAGAGATAGAGATATTTAAGAGAAGTGAATTGCTAGAGAAGTATATAGCAAAAATATTGTTTGGGTAGAATAATGAAAGATTTAAAAATAAGTATTTAAAGAAGTCAGAGAGAAGTTAAGTAAGATAGAAAAGAAGGCAAGTTTCTTTAGAGGTGAAATCTTAAGAGATAGATACTATATTTGATTTTTCTTTTATTCATTTTCCTTGATTTTATTTTTATTTTTATTTTATTTTATTTTTTATTTCTTTTTTAGTCAATAATATATATATATAGTAGACTTATAGATAATATATGTACTTTAGAATAGGATTATTTATTGATAGCATGGACTATGTAATATTAGTATATATAAAAATAACAATATGTTAGAAATTCTTTTTCAAGTTTTCTTTTAATCTCTATAAGATTTTTTGTAATATAAAACTACTTAGTAATCTATTAACTGTTTAGATTAGCAGTTACTACAATATTATATCTATTTCTGTTTCTGTTTTTATTCTTCTGTTTTCTCTTCTAATCTTTTATTCTTATTTATATTCTCAGTCTTAGTCACACTTTCTAGTTTACACTTTGATTCTCAATAACTTATCTTTAAAAAAGAGATATTGTCATAAACTAACTTCCAAAACTTCCAAAACTTCTGCTTTCTGATTTTGAATAGAACTCTAATACATTTTAGATATATTTTAAGTCATTCTATCTTCTATAAAATGTTTCTAGAACATCTTCTTAGTTATTCTCTATACTACTATTCTCCTAATTACAGTTCTGACTATAAAACTTAGTATTTAAGACCAAGTAGATACTCTCTAGTTTTCTAATCTAGAAATCAAATCTAAGCAACTCACTTTTTTTTCTGAGCTTAAACTTAAGCAAAACCACTTTCTTAGTCTTCTATCTAAAATTATGGCCACATGACAGATAGTAGTACAAAACATAAGTTGAGACTAAAGTTGTTATCTATAGTTCTGTCACAAGTCTGTAGATAAGCATTCTAGCTTGATTTATAATCTGAGTACTTCATCTACTCTTATAGATAACCACATCCATTATTAGATAAGTTTCTATACTTGATCTGATATTTTCTTATATAACTAACTATAGATATTCACTTAAAGTGAGAACTGTACTTAATAATAAGACTACTTAGTAAGCTGCCAACTATCTTAAGTTAGTGGTTGCTATAATAATATACTTGAGAAATACTTATCTATTTTTTTTATTTTTTATTTTTTTTAAGTTAACAATTTATTACACAGAGTGCAATGGCAGTTCATGTCTACAGGAGGAATTATGTATAGAGTATCAATACTCTAACCTTTTTATACAGTTACTCAACACAAAGGACTACTAAGGAATTGAACCCATAACCTCAAGTAGGTTTGAGGTAGGCATAATACACATGAATGGGAGGCTCTTTCACTATGCCATCTCTCCCCTACTTATCTATTTTCTAAGAGTCTATTATAAATCTCAGTTACTAAAATATAAACTATATCTAATATCTATATTATAACAAACTTCTATAATATATAATTATAACCATGTAACTTATCATAAACCATAGTGATGTCATATTACATCATATAACCATAGCCATATAACCTTCCTACAAGCACTTTTGCCTAAAGTAATTATAATATCTAAAAAAAAGAATAAAATAAGAAAGTAAGAAATAGGAGTTATTTATAACACAAAGCATGATAGAAGTGTAACATAATATCATCTTTTGTATCACATGATTACAGTTATAATCACATAGTCATGTAAATCTTGTAGAACTTGTTAAAAGATCTTAAAACAAGATGTTTCTTTTATTCTAACTACTCTTAAACTTAAGTCATAATATATTATTCTCATAGTAAACATATATAGTTTAGGGTAGGGTAAGTTATAACTAGTATGAACCATCACAGACTTGTATAAATAGTGTAGTAATAAATAAAGAACTTTTTGTTAAGTTCCTCTTATGATCTCTATAAGAAATACTTTAAAATTACTACTTTAGTTTTAGCTGTGAGTCATTTTGACTTGTGGTTGTTATGAAAAGGGTCCAGCTATAAATTGATTTGTAATGACTAACTATATTAGTCACATAAGAGAATAAAATAAAACTATGTGTTGCAATATTCTTAGAGAAAGTTTTTACTATTATAGCAACTACAAGTTAAGATTACTCAAGACTATACTCAGTAGTAACTTAGAATAGTAGCTCTTGTGGGAATTACCAAAAGAACTCAATATGATATCCTTGTTGTATTCATACATTATATATGATAGTCTATGCTAGCTTTAAATTACTTTATTCTGTTATAAACTTTACTTAACTTGTATCTCTATAACTAGTAGACCAATTTTTACAAACCAAATTGTACTAAAATGCCCTAAATAAAAGCTATCTGTTAGAATAACTAAACAAAGTCTGCAGAGATATATAAGAACCTAAGAGAATATGATTGTCATAGTATACTTGAACTCTTATATTTTATTTTTGATTTATTTTTCTTTTATCTATTTTCTTTGATTTGATTTTTCTTTTATTTCTTGGATAATGAAGAGGTACATGACCACAGTCACATGACATATCACATGACATGATATTATAAGCCTAGAATCTGAAAGAAAGATTAGAAGAATAACATTAAAGTATATGTCAACAGCATATTCACCTCATGATGGATGCATAGACATTAGGGTAGAGTTATTAATTTATAGTTTATATACTTGACTAATTAGTACTTACAACTATAATTAACTAAATAACTATAGTACTACTATAGCAGACTAGATAACAGCAATCAGACTAATAAGAAGTAATTACCAATCTATTAGAAGCTAATTTAGATAATAACTAGCCTAGAAGTGTAACTAAGCTTCTATAAAGTAGATTTAGGCTTATTAATTACTAGTATTTCCTGACATTTAGCTTAACATTGTTTTACTAGCTTTGAAAAATCTCATTCTATTTTCTGAAATTTTTCTAAAAATATGTTGTATTTAATTAAGTAAACTCTATAATATATACTTAGATTTCCCTAAAGATTATAAACTCTATGAACTCTATAGGCTTCTTTCAGTCATTTCAACAGATATAAGTATATTAATATAGTAATATAATTAGTTATCCACTAAAACTAGCCTGAAAACTGCTATAATATTAGTTCTATTAGATAGAGATAATAAGTGATAATTATGTACTAGTAACAGCTTGTACACAGACCATCATCTTTCTATATATAAATCTATGTATTTGAAAATTAAACCTTAGATTTAATATTATGAAAAAGTAAGTAGTTCATTTTGTAATATATTACAAAGTATATATATTTACTATAAGAATAATCATATCCTTCATTGTAAAAATTAAATTGAAGTATATTATTATTATAACACAATACATTGTGAATAAGTCTAAGTACTTGATTTATTCTACTTTATACATTTTTCTAGACTTTTCTTTAGATATAAACTATATCTAATACTAGATAATATTTGAAGTAATTATTATCTTTAAATACAAAAGAACTCAATAGAGTTCTAGTTACAAAGAATGTATCTTATATATACTTAGCTAATAGTTTGTGCTATACTAAATCTAGCCTACCCTAAAAGATATATGTACTATTACTAACAAGTAGTATAATATTATTATCTCAGAACCTTCTTGTCAAGATCGAAGATTGTAGACTTAGTTGTTCCTCATTTTCATTTCATTTCATTTTCTTTTGATTTATTTTTCATTTTTCTATTCTTAGAACTCTGGGGTTAGGGGTAAAAGTGATTGGTCACACTGTCACATTAGTCATATCTGATAGTGTAGTCACAACATTGATCACGGGACTTAAGAAAAAGAAGTAGAAGGTTCTGGAACAAAATGATATTATACAATATAGACACTACATGTTGGCCTCATGCTTTACACATGGTCATTTAGGGTAGGGTGCACAGTAGCTAGCACAGACCATCTGTAGAAGTATATAAGATAGACTATTTTATAAAGAATTCTCTATCAAGTTCTCTTGTGTCTTCTCTAATACAAGAGTTTGACCTCTGAATCTACTCTAAGGTTCTAAGGTTATAACACTTCTATATCCTTCTATGACATATAATTATGTGATCATGTTATGTGATATATGATAATTTGTGACCATCATGCTAATTTTAACTCTAAGTTCACAATAAGAAATAAAATGGAAAATAAAATAGAAATGAAAAAGAAAAAGAAAATAGATAAAGTCTATTATCATCAACTCTAACAATTCTGTTTTCTTAGAAGTTTCTAGAGATATTTTATGTAGCTAATTAGCAATACAATAGATTTAAAATTATTTAAAGCTCCAAGACTTTTTTCTCTTTTATACTTCTATTTGGTTATTTTAATACTATCTATATTTATGAGTCCTTTAAAATTTTCCAACCTAAACTCTTATTTCTTGATTATGTTACAAATAATGATATTTCATGTCTTATAGATGTTTACCTTATATTTAACATACTTTGGACATATATAGGATCTGTTTCATCTTCTAACTCATATTTACTACATCTTATATTCTTCTTATGTAGTATTAGTTAGCATCTTATATAGTAATAGAGACTTCCTCATGTTTTCCTTGCTAACTTCATATTGTTTTCTTATAGTTAATAGGTATATATAGTTGTAGATACTGTATCACCAATTAATCATCCTTTTCTCTCTTATCCAAGTCTTTGCCTAAGTTGCAACCTGAGCTAAGCTTAGGATTATAACAGATTAGCTGTTTGCTTATGAAAAATTTTATTGCTTTACTATTCAATAATGCTTTTATTACCACTTTTTTTAAATTCTGTCTTAACCATCAAATTGCTATTGCTTATAGTATCTAATACATCAAATTTATTATGGAAGGCTAGCCAAAAGACTACTGGCTTCTACTATTTCTTGATACCTTTAGTATCCTACTCTACTTGACTTTTTTCTTATTTTTATTACTCTAGTACTATTTTACTATGTAGTCTCTCTTGTTACAATTGTAACATCTTATTAGGCCTCTTAGCCACTGTCTATATTCAGTGTATTCAGATCTCTAAGTTCTCTATTTATATAAATCTACATACCCAGACAGTGTTGATTACATGAGAAAATAGATCAATGAATAAAAATAAAGTCAATAGTAATAATGGAAGTTTATTGAACATGTATAAGAATACAATAGTATATTTATAAGCACTATACATCCCTATATATATAGTAATAATTCACTTTTATTTTAAGATATCTTCCAATCTCTGTAAAACCAAAAATCTCACAAAAATTATCTACAGAAAATTTGGTCTTCTTTCTATAGACCTAAGAAGTTGTTATATGCTAAGTCCACCCATCCAGAAAATACATCCTCATGGTGGTACTGCTTCTCAACATCTAATTTACAAGCCTGCCTTCTATGGTGGCCACCTTCCTTGCAACACACCCTCACAGTAGTGATGCAACAATCTAAATATTTTGTCTTCCATGATGGGAATACTCCTATCCAACTCAGTCTTTCATGGCAGAGTCATACTCCTGTCAGTGTTCTACCACTGAAACTTCTGCTCAGGGCAATAGAGACTATATCACTGAAACCCTGAGCATCTCCTATAGTTAATACTTGTATATAAGACTAGTAGTTACACTGTAATTCACTAGTCTGATAATCGATGAAGATAACTCTTATTGAACTTGATCCCTGGTGTTTAATGGCAACACACCTATCAGTACTCACTCCCATCTCAGACTTATTCCTCTCATCTGAAGTTGTGACCACATGGCAAACAGACAGCACAGCATATAAGCTGAAGCCAGGGCCATTCTACAAGTCTGCACATCTCTGAGCCTATCTTGCAGACTTTCACCCCTGGTGTGAACCATGTCTGACAGAAGTACAGCTAATGTGTTCAGCACATGGGTGCAGGAAGTATGAAAGATGTCTGTATATTACTGCCCTATAAGATCTATCTAAGTGTTAAGATGGAGTGCAGGTGACAATAAATCAGGAGTCACCTAGTGAACTGTGAACAACTGTAAACAACTAAGAGTCATAGTCATAAAACACCAGGGAGTAGTACATGTGATCATATAATGTACTAATCAAGTGAAACACAATCCTAAAACTAAGTCTACAGCAACTATGAGAAGCAGTGTCTAGAAGTAATGCAAACCACCAAATGGTTATGCCACGTAGATGTCTAGAACATTTTTTTAACATTTTTTTCAGCATTCTTTTATTTGTTGATTCTTCCACATGGAGTATAAAGAAACCTGAAACCTATCAACCCATGGAACAGCCGCGGCTCGTCCCGGAGAAGCGAGCTTTTAGTCCTGAATGTCTCAAGCCTCGTTCACGTGTGCGTTCCTGAGGATGATGAATAACCCTCTCAGTCCCTGAAATCTCAGGCAACTGTTTCTCCCCCCATCGTCCCATTTATAGCCTTGCAATCCCATGCCGTCCAAATTTATTGTGACTTATTAGCTGTCTCCCCGAGGGATAGGACCACGTAGGGACGGAGCCTTGGTCGGGTGCTAATCCCCCCCTTATCAGTCAATTAGATGATCATATATAACGTAGCGAGGATAGATACTCAGGGCCTCGTGGGCCTTTGGCAGCACAAAATGGAGGATCACATAGCCTATCGTGATCCCTCTGGGCAAGGAATTAGTGAGACTATTCAGCCCGATCGGCGTCGATATTAGGTAAGGACAGCCATGGTGCCAACTCTTGCGCCCGGGTGGTGGCGGCTGGAGTTCAAGAAGCTGTCTCAACAGTTAAAATGGTAACTAACCTCAGTCGTCTCTCGAAGTGACATGAGCACTATATTACTTCAATTTGTAGGTTCAATACTCATTGTAAAAATAGTACCCCTGGTCCATGTGGAAAGTAAGGGTATATATGATGACCATGTAGATTCAAAAATGTAGATTCAAAAGTAGTGCTTTCGTGATAGCAGGCACACGTTGGTTAACGTTGACATGCATTCTAAACTGTGACCTGTATGTTACGATCATATCGTGCCTGGTACTACAGGTTAAATACCCTAGGAGGAATGTTCCTGTGCTCCAGCATGCTGTCTATCTTGTTTTATATTGCGTTGTCTGCACAAGTCATCGCAGCTTCCGTCTTTTCGGGGCCTCAACAAGTTGCCTCAAATGAATACGACTTTATCATTGTAGGAGGTGAGTGATTCTGTATGTATATATAGCAAAATAGATAACAGTTCATATGAATATGAACGTTCAGCTGGCACTGTGAGTGCATTTTTGTGTCTACAAACTATCTCTCGAAATTCGGTTCCTAGGCTGGTTGTGTTCTTGCAGCTCGACTAACCGAAGATCCTAAAGTGAAGGTTCTTCTTGTGGAGGCAGGGCTCTCGTAAGTTTCTTCCTCTGTCACATATTCATGATACCGTGCCCACAATCGCTTCAGAGATATTGGGCCGGATAACAGTGTTCTGACTATCCCAGGGTTGGCCGGTACAGGAGTAGGCACAAAATATGATTGGAATTTTACCACTACTGCTCAGGTTGGTGACTCGTCAGTGACTCTCGTCTTCTGACTCATG
>Ga0157357_1000845_pt1 | contig 12916 bp, 10 predicted proteins | sample AttcapACBM1_FD_111485 | JGI IMG/M metagenome (GOLD analysis project Ga0157357, IMG submission 111485) | Fungus gardens microbial communities from leaf cutter ant in Botucatu, State of Sao Paulo, Brazil - Atta capiguara ACBM1 | ecosystem: Host-associated > Fungi > Mycelium > Unclassified ... | reverse complement strand
TGCCTTTTTATTGATTGCAAACTCAGCTACCACTAGCCATTCAGGTCAGTCTTTTTGTCTATGATCTACAAAGAATCAGAGATATTGTTCCAGCTTCTAATTTATTCATTCTGTTTGTCCATCCATTTGTGGGTGGAAGGATGTTAATAGCCTTGTTTCAATTCCCAACATTTGATTCAATTCCTTTGTTATCTCTGCTGCAAACTATGGACCTCTATCTGATACTATACTTTTTGGTAACTTATGCAATTTCCACACATTATTTCTAAACAGTCTTGCCAACTCTTCCATTATTGCCACAAAATGTGTTATCTTAAACAGCCTATCACAGACCACTAGAATTGCATTTTTCTTAGCTACTAATGGTAACTTTGTGATAAAGTCCACTATCAAGTATGTTCATGGTTTTTCTGGCACTTTACTTAACTTTAACTTTCTCACTGGTATTTCTGTTCTATTTTTTATTCTCTGGCACATATTATACCCTTCTACATACCACCTTATATCTTTTGTCACTTCTTGTCACCAATAATTTCTTGTTACCAACTCTGTTGTCTCCTACTTTCCTTCATATTCAGCCACCAGTACATTATGATGTAACCAGATTATCTCTACTCTCAAATTCTTGTCTTTTGGTATATATACTTTTTCTTCTTTTAACATCAAGTCTCCCTCTATCCACCATTCTTCTCCTTGCAACATTTTTACCCCTGCCTTTTTTATTTCTTCTACTACCTTGACTATCTTTTTGTCCTTATCTCTAGCTATTTTTATTCTACAATATCTACTTCAGGTCTCTTTATTACTACTTTAGATAAGTTATGGATCCAATGGTTCTTAATTAGAGTCTGATTACTATTGTTGTTTTTGGTTCATACTTTCCAGTCTAGCCTCTTACTAAGCTCATCTGCCTTTCCCATCTTTGTTTCAGAAACATGCTTTAAGGTAAAGTTGAATCTTGACAAGTATAATGCCCAATGTACTTGTCTTCTGTTCAACTTCTGCATCTTCATAAAATATTCTAAGTTTTTGTGATTTGTCCAGACCTCAAACTTGAACTTGGCTTCTTCCAGCAAATATCTCTAGTTTTCTAAACCCCTTATTACTGTTAGTATTTCCTTATCATGAATCTCATAGTTTCTTTCTGTCTTATTTAGAGATTTTGAGAGGAAAGTTATTGGTCTCCATTTTCTGTTCTTACACTTCATGAATAGGACTTCTCCTATTACATAGTCTGATGTGTCTACTTTTATCCTCATTTTTTTGTCTAAGTCTGATACTGCTAACACCAGTTCTTTTGTAAACCTTTTCTTTAATTCCTTGAATGACTTCTTCTACTTCTCCATCCACTCCCACTTCTAATCTTTTTTTACCATATTATGTAATAGTCTGGCTATTACTGCAAAATCTTTAATGAATAGACAGTAGTAATTTGCCAATCCTAAGAACTTCTGTATGTCTTTAACTTCTTTTGGAGTCAGCCAATCCAATACATTTTTTATCTTCTCTTCTTCCATCTTTATTTTCTCTAGTCCTATCACCACTTCTAAGAATTCTACTTCCTGTACCTTTTACTTGCATTCTTCCAGTTTTATATATAGATCATTCTTCACTAGTCTCCTTACTACTTCTTTCACTATTTTGTTATGTTCTTCCTCTATTTCAGTTCCTACTATAATATCATTGATGAAGTTCACTACTTTCTCTGTATTAATCAAATCCTAAAGAATCTTGTTTATCATTGTTTGAAATATTGCTGGAGGATTTGTAAGCTCAAAGAATATGACTGTTAGTTCAAAAGCCCCTTCCAGAGTTGTGAATGCTGTCTTCTACTTATCCCATTTCTTTATCCATATATTATTATACTCCTATTGTAAGTTCATTTTTTGTACTGATGTTTTCTATAATGTCTGAAATTAAAGGTAAGGGATAATTGTTTTTTACAATCCATTTGTTTAAATATCTATAGTCTTGCACTATCTACTTCTTGCTATCCTTCTTTTCTACAAAAAATACAGGTGTTGTTTGAAATAACTTTGAGGGTCTAATATATCTCTTTCTCAATTGTTTCTGAATGAACTCACACACTTTCTTTCTCTCTTCTCTTAACAGCAGATACATCTTTTCTTTTCTTGGCACAAATCCTTCTTTTATTTCTATAGTATGATCCCAGAGTTTCCTTGTGGATATTCTTTTGCTTTGTTTTTTTCCAAAAACATGAATCTACTTATGAAAGCATTCTAGTACTAGCCTTTTTGCTTCTTCCTCTGACTTTGCCACTTCTTTCTCTTTATCCTATATTTCTCATTCTTCTGTTACTTTCTTTACTTTCATCATCTTTTTCTTTTTTGGTTTTTTCCTTCCTTTTGTTTCTCCTTTCCTTTTTTGCTCTCTTTTTTCTTGTTTCCTCTCTTCTTTCTCCCTCTTTTCTTCCTCCTTTTGTTTTTTCCATTCTGATTTTTCTTGCTTTGATCTCTATTGCTTTCCACACTCTTCTAAGCATCTTGTCATTTTTATCTCCTCTGTCTTCCAATCAATCTCAGGATTGTGGTAAGCAAACCATGGTATTTCCAGAATTATACTCTACTTTTACTCTCTTATCACATCAATTTCTGTCCTCTCTCTATGCCCTTAATAATATATATTTACTTCCACAGTATTTTCTATTGGTCTCTCCTTATTGAATGTTCCATCTACATTTCTTACATATATGGATCTTTCTATTTTCTTTAGCTTAAAGCCCTGCTTCCTACTGAACTCTGAACTTATTACCAGTTCTGTTGCCCCACTGTCTAATAATACTTCTACTATCACTTCTTCTTGTGTATCAATTCTCTCCAGTCTTATCTTTATAGTAACTTCTCTCAACATGTCTCTATTGTCTTGATTGCAGTAAAATGTATTACCCACTACTCTACTGAGCATTGCAAATCTATTAATGTTAGAATCTAATTGAGGACTATTAGGTTCTCTTTTCTTTTTAAATTGTTCCTTATATTCTGATTGTTCTCATACTTTATCCTCCTTCCTTGGCTTATAATTCCTTATCTCCTACAATTCTATACAAGATAGCCAAACTCTCCATAGTTATAGCAGTTTCTTCCCCTATCTATATCTATCATATATAGGTCTCTTCTCCTTCCTTCTCTCTGTCCCTGCTGAGGGTTCCAGATTACTACTGTATTTGTTTTCTCTACCCCTTCTATTGGTATAGGCCCCATTGATATTCAGTGTATTTTCTATTTTCTGTGCCACACCTAGGATGGGGGTATTCTTGGTTAGAGTCCTTCCAGATTATTTCCTATTCCTCCTATCCTTTGTCCTTGATTTCCATTCTCCTTTTTTCCTCTCAACCTTTCATTTTGCTCTCTCTTCAATGTCTGTCTAGGTTCATGGTATATTCATACCACTGTTTTATGCTGGTTGGAGGTCTTTTTGCCTCCATTAACTTCCTCCTAATTGTCCCATTTATTTCTCTTTTGAATTCTTCTATCAATATCCTTCCTTTATATCTACTGTCTCTTGCTGTCCTTCAGAATTTCTATATGAATTCTTTCATTATCCTTCCTATCTGCTTTATTCTCCTCAGCTCTACCACTTTAACAGACTCTTTATCTCCTTCTCCAAATTTCTTTCTTAGTATTAACAAAAATTCCTCTGCTGACTCAAATTCCACTTTTTCTATTTCTAAATCTTCTAATAAGTTCTTCTTCCATAAATCTGCTGATCTCCTCTGCACATATAATAGCATCCACTATATTTGTTCTTATACTATTGTTTCTCTCATTCTTATTCTCAAATACAACCTACATATCATAACAAATTCCCCTACTTTCTCTGCTTCTCTATTGAATACTAGTAGTCTAGCTACATTTATATTGGACCCTATATTGGGTCCTTCTGCTACTGCTTCTCTTCCTATTGTTGCTATCAGAGCCTGAATTTACAACTGTATTGCTACTAACTGCTTCTGTTGTTGTTGAATGATCTGCTTGTAGTCAATTGAGCAGTGTTGACTTATATTATGTAGGAGTGTTAGTGAAAAGATATCAAGAGACAGAGTAAAACCTATGCTGGTCTCACTCTTAGACTCATACTCACTACTTGACTCAATCTTTATAGGTGCTAGTAAGCTCTCTCTTTATTCCATCTGATACTGTCTACTGACTACCTAGAGACTGACTACTGCTCTAAGAAGACTATTCTACTCTAAGCAAGATCTTAAGGATGCTTTGATGTTCTGTTATGTATACTAGTCATAAGAGAACTAACAGTACAGAGCTGATACTTGGAAAGTGGTAATAAACATGTTCACACAAGGTTATTATGCCTACTTGAGCACCAGTAGGCTTTGATACACAATAAGTGGTCAAGCTTTTCTTGTCTGACTAGTATACTTCTTATGTCTAGAGTCTAGTAACTCTTCTTGACTAAAGAATTGTGTTGTCTCTTGGTTGAGGATAATTAAGAGAATAAGAAGATAGAGAGGGCTTGGTGTTGAACAGTCTCAGAAATGGGTATCAAGTTCTAATGTTACAAACTTAAGATCTTAGAGCTGGTAAAAAAAAGAACCTTGTATAGGGTTTTATACAAGAAAACTCAATAGAGGACTCTGTACAGAATTATCTATCTTATATACCTAAAGCTAATGATCTGTGCTCTACTACTTTAGCCTACTCTAAATGACCATGTATCTGCCTTAAGGTCAATATATGTATTACATACTATATAATATTATTCCTTCCAAAACTTTCTACTATTTTTGCTTGTAATATATGATTGAGTGATAGTGATATATGATATCATACTAAACTCTAACCCTCATTCCCAAAATAATAAATCAAAATAAAATGAAATGGAGAAGAGAATGAGAAAGAAAATAAAATAAAACACAAAGTCCAATGTTTACAACTCTGACAATATCTCTATTCTATCTTGGATATTTTTGCTAGACCCTTGTTAACTTCATGGACCTCCATCTCCTAATATATGAAGATTACTAGAAATCAGGGTAACTTACCTAGTGGTTTTTATTTTAAATAACTATTTTAGATAGCATATCTAGTATATAATCCAGTAGTTTACACTACACTAGCTTATTTTGAAAATTGACTAAAACTGACACTGACACATTCTTTTGGTATTGGTAATAATATATCATGCTACTCTTTAGTAGTTTTTACTTACTAAGCTCTCCAAGTTCACTTCTGAAATATACAACTAGTGCAGTTAGTAGAGGCATAGTACACAAGCTGAAGCCAAAGATTATTCTAACCTGTTTTTAGCATTTTTAGATAATATGCTAATTAACATATTTGGACTTCTGTGATGTCTTACTAGATCTTAGATACAAGATATGAACTATATCTTGTTATCTGAGATTTGATAATAAACCTCTTGGAAGTTTAAATAAGTAAGTTGTATATTATCTAAGTATACAGAATATGGGAGTTGAAACAACTTTCAGCTTTAGTTTGTATACTGTATCTCTACTAGTTATACTAGTCACATATTTCAGAATATATACTTAGAATATGACTGGTGGACAAGTTCACTTTGCTAATACTGAAAGTTGGTAATAGTTTTAGTTAATTTTCAGAATAAGGCTTTACAGTATAAACTACTAGCTTATATACTAAGTATATTATCTAGAGTAGTTATCTATGGACAGACTATTAAATGTTACTCTAGTTCTAGTAATCTTCAGATATCTGTGGTAGAGATTCATGGAGTTGTTAAGAGTCCAGTAAGAATATCCAAAATGGTATGAATAATGTTGTTATAATTCAAGACTTAGAATTAAATCAGAAAAAGAACTTTGTATAGGGTTTACATAAAAAAACTTTATAAAGTTTTTAAATACAATGTATACTACTTATATACACTGGACTGTTGGTCTGTACTACACTAAACCTAGCCTACCCTAAAAAGTATATGTATTATATGCTGTTAGTATATAATATGACATCATTATTCTAGAACCTTTTATATTCTTTTGTGATACATGTCATATATCATATTATGAGACATCACACTAAACTTATTCACTCTAGAGGAAGGTCCCAAACTTGCTATATTGCAAGACACTCCTCTAGGAGTGTCTCTGTCTTTAAGTTAAAAGTAAAGTAAAGTAAAGTGAAAAGAAAAAATAAAAATAAAATAGAGTCCATCATTCACAACTCTGACAAATGTAATCCACACTAGAAGAAGATAGAGAGTGTGGATAAAGAAAAAAATGTTATTTGGAGATTGGAATGAATGTGGCTAGATCAAAATATGACATATCTTTAGTGTAATTGAATAATACTTAGGTTTTCCTAGAGAATAAACTCTACAGACTTTGTCTAGTTATTCTAACAATTTAACTATATAGTTAACATATAGGCTTTAAAATAGAATAGATTTATATGTACATAGACTATAGTCTGTAGTATATAAGGTAGTTTGTACTGAAAACTCTGTTCTCTTATATTGCTCAATACAAGAGTTATATTATTAAGTATAGTTTATGCTTAAAGAGAAAGTCTATAAGAATAGTACAAAGATAATTAGTCAAGTATGAAAACTTATCCATGAGTTACAAAGTGTGGACTTCTAAATGATCTTGGCTTCAAATTATATACTATACTACTACTTGCTACTTAATTACAATTTTAGAATTGAAGACAAAGTTATTGGAAGATGAGTTCTAATAATAGAGAAAAGTATGTTACTGTTAGTATTAAAGTTTGGTATTAATGTTAGCTAATAGTATTAGAGCAAAAGTATAACTTATATATAAGAGAACTTGATAGTGTTCTTACTACAAGATAATTTACTTTGGTGAATTCTACAAGTGTAAATATCACTTAATACACAAGTAATGCTTTTGTTCCAACTCTAAAGACTTAAGTTTATAATATTAAAACTTGGTCCCTTTTCTAAGACTACTTAGCACAGAGCTCTTTTTTTCTTTTTCTCTCTTCTTATCCTTAGTCAGAGATAGCACAGTATTTAGCCAAGAATAAACTAGCTGGACCCTATGTCTAAGAGGTTGATAATTGCTATTAGAATGCTAACTATAGATAGTAGGAATCAAGCTCAGATCCCTTTCTAGATATACTTATTGTTGAATTAAGTAATATTAAGTAGCATACTTGTATTTTTTTTCTTACCAGCTCTGTGTTGCAATTTCTCTTGTAAGTTATATATATAGGAAGATAATGGGTACTCTTAAAGCTTTGTCTAGTATAAAATAACTTTTTTAAGTCAAAATAGGCTATACTTTGATTTGAGCAGTAGTTAGTATCCAGGTAGTTAGTAGATAGTGTAAGACAGAATAAGAAGAGAATCTACTAGTACCTACTGAGATTTTGTTGACATTAGAATAAAAGTTAGATGTTATAATGTGCATAAGGACTAACATTTTTCTTTTTATTTTATCTATTTTTCTGGATTTTATATTTCTTTTCTTTTTCTTTTTATGGATGAGGCACATGACTGTGGTCACATGACATGTCACATGATGTGATATCATAAAGCCTAGAAGAAACTAGAGTGGGCTGGAGTGATCTAGATAAATAACATCAAGAAGCATATTAACTACATGGCTATCTCATAGTATATATATGGTATATTCATAGATAACACATGGACATTAGGGCAGGAGTAATTATTTGTAGCATGAACCATGTGTAACTTATATAAATAGGGTAGCAATTCAGCAGAGACTTCTTGTTGAGTTCTCTTGTGATCTCCACTTGATATTCTACTAAGAGATTTATTGTTTATGTGATTATTGGTTGTTGTGACTAGTAGTTGCTACAACATTAGAGAGTAAAGATAATATCATGTTTTTTAAACACCAGTTCTTTCTCCTAACCCACCTATTCTACTACCACTTTATACTATAAGCTGTAAACCAAATAAAATAGTTGTAGCTTCTATTGACATACTAAGTAGAGTAGATGGTAGATCTACAGGCTTAGTTAGCAATATTTTTTAGTAGAGAGACAGAATAGATAGTAAAGTTTGTAACAACATATAAGCTATATATTAGAATGAAACCATAGAAGAAGTCAGTCAAGAGATAGATACAGTAAATCCTAACTTATATACAAGAAGGATTAGCAGATATATAAAAGAAGAATATACTGAAGAAGATGAAAGAAAGAAGAAATCAAGCTTGAGTTGACAGAAGATTTTTTAACAGACTAATAGTATAAGTAAGTAATGAATTTAGATAGGCATTGGCAGGAAAGTAAAAAAAATAGCAGAAGACTTTAGGCTAAAATCTTCTCTACCACAAGTTTAGAAATAATAGGAATATTATAACTCAGGCCTAAGTGTTAAGACAAAAAGCATACTTATGTATTAAGCAATACAAGAGAACTTAATAGAGTTTCTACTATAGAGTAGTCTACTTTATATATTTTTAGAAGTTGGTCTATACATTTCTAATCTATTATTAGAGTAACTAAATAAAGACTATAGAATTATAGTGGAGTTTATAGTTTCAGAGAAATCCTAAGTTATATCTGTTTAAATAGCTAAGTATATAACTTACCTCTAAAAAAATCCCAAGAGAATAGGATGGAGTTTCCTAGAGGTGATAGCTACTCTAAATACTTCAGAGTCTATTCTAATCAAGCAGAACATTAGGCAGAACATTCAGTAACTTAGCTATAGAAATATCATCTAATATATAAGGATGCAAATCCTAAATAACCTTGGCTTCAGCAGATGTGCTGCATCTCTGTATGTTATAGTAGTTATATTTAGAAAGAAAAGATTAATAAGAAGCAGAATATGAAGGAAGTTAGACTTTTAAGTATAGGTACCCAGAACAATATACTATACTAGTTGATTTTCAAAAGCTGAGAAACTATATAGTATTTAGACATCTTAAATACTAGTACTTGGTAACTAAGACTATATCCAAGGACTAAAGGAGATAAGTAACTACTCTGCATATATTAAAGTTCTTGAAAATCAAGTTTGGAGTTTCATTGAAATCATGAGAAATTATGTGATCAGTTATAAAGTGATTGGACATGAGAAAAACTAGATAGATTCATACTAAAAGAGAATAAGTAGAAAGGAAAAAAGATATCTTCTTCCACAGATGTTCTGAGTGTATCAGATGTTAGAGAAACATTATTTGTAATGTAGTCAGATAGATTAGATATATTCAAATAGATATGTGACACTACAGAATGATGATACTAAATAGTCAGATATTTTAATGGAATGTTGCCAAATGGTAAAGGCTTATATGGTTGGTGGCTGGAAGAAGTAGGTCAATGGTTATAAAGAAATATGTAGTAGTCTGTGGTGGTGCTATAGAGGTTAAAAAGATCTGATAATGTTGCAGCAAAACATCAATATAGAACTTGAGAAATAAGAGGACTACAGAATCAATTTAGGCTTTAGCAGATACTACTGACTTGAATTTAGGTGAAGTAAAGGGTCTTCTTATGCCTACTTTAAAACTATATCTAAGTTTTTCTAGTGGTAGAAATAAGAAAACTAAACTATAAAAGAAAAGAAAAATTCTAAAAGATTAGAAAAATAAAAATCAACTAAGTTTACTCAGAAGATGTTTATGGGCCTATGTTAGATATAGTTCACATCTATTATCCAAGATCTGATAATAAGCTTCTCAGAAGCCTAAATAAGTAATTTGCATTATCTAAATATACAAAATATTAGAACAATTTTTAGCTTTAGCTTGTATACTATACTTCTACTAGTTGCACTGGTTGTATATTTTAGAAGAGATACTCAGAATATTGTTGGTAGACAAGTTCACTGGAAGATAGAAAGTATGTCATTACTAATACTAGAAGTTGGTGATAGTTTTAGTTAATTTTCAGAATAAGGCTTTTACAGTATAATTACTAGCTTATATACTAAATGTCTAAGATAGAGATCTATAAAGTTGTTGAGAGTCTGATAAGAACATCTGAGATGGAATAAAGAATATGATCTATACTAGAAGAGGTTAGAAAGTGTAGATGAGTAAGGGTGTATTATCTATAAGTTGGGACAGATGTGGCCAGATCAGAATGTGCTTATAGAAGGAGTAATGAAAACTAATGCAAATTTAATACAAAACCCAGTCTATGGATTTAGTAATAGGAATTAGCAGTATTTGTAGTTTGAAATGTTTGAAGTTAAAGAGTCTTCTTACACATTCCACATTCTAGAACTCTTTGAAATATTTACTATCTTTTAGATTATAGGCTTTAAGCTATGAATCTTACTAAGAACATATTGTCTATGCACAATCAACTCAAATAACACATCTTATACAAATATATAATACTACTGCAAAAGACAGGCTATTTATAGAGTTGGAGTTAGCATATAATAAACAAACATATTGTAATATATTATCTCTCTTCAAACTCTGTGAGTACTTGATCTTTTATAGTGGAGTTTACTTCTATTCAAAATTTTGTTCTCACTTGATGTAGATAATTACTAGACTATGTAGTAATAGCATTACTTAAGTTTCCAAGTATTTTAGTCTAATATTTAAGAACTAGTAAATAATTTATAATCTCTAGTCTAATAATTAATTATAGTTTCCCCTACTATTAATACTAAACTCCAGTGTTGAGGCAACACACTTTCTTCTATTAGAACTTTCCCTCTCAAACTCTATTTCACTCTCTGAAATTATGACCAAGTAATATGTAAATAGTACAACATATAAGCTAAAGCTAAGGTTATTTTGGAAGCCTATAATCTCATACATTTTGATAAGTTTTCATACTTATTGAACTCTGTCTAATCTCATAGACTTTTATGCTTAAGTATGAACTATGCTTGAAACTATTACTGAAAGAAGTATACTACTAATTTTTACTAATAAGGATAAGTTCAATAGTATAAAATGGATGGCTTAGAGTAAATTTATTTGTATTACTGTGTAAATGAGAGGTGTATTCAGCTATCTTGACAGATTTATTAAGAACTTATCAGTAAAAGTACCTACATCATCTCTAACATCTATATCAGTAGCTACTTAAAATATTATATTTATATAAACTAGTATAACACTAGTCCCACTACTACCTGATGAAACACCATAAGACCCACCAAATCCATCTGCTATAGAATAAAACATCCAGAATGCTTGGGCCAAAGGTTTATTGATTTATAATACCAAAAACTCTATCAGACTTGATATTAACATTGCAAACAATATAATATATGCCTGGCAGTTATATATCAAAGAGTATAAAGTAATATCTAATATAGCAGATCAAAATGCTGAATAAAAATTGTAGAATATAACTCACTCAGACAACAATAATTTCCCAAGCCACATTACTCTCATATGCAATAAGTGGGCATATGTAAATGCATTGAGTACTATGATCTCTAACACTAATTTTAAAACCATTATCCTCAACTTTCTAGTATATTTATAGAACACTGTAGTTATAGTACTCTATAGAAACCAATGATCAACCAAAGTGATGTTCCAGTTATAAATCTGGTAGCTTTGAGCTAGTTGTGATTGTGCCACTAATCTAAGATGGAGTATTACAGCTCTTTATATATCTATCTTCAAATGTAAAGATAAAAGTCAACTTATCTGTAACAATCCCAACTACAACTGCTATAGTCATACTATTAATGTTTGTTATTGGCCTAAAGGCAATAAGGAGGGACAATTCCAACACATTTTTGGGAAGAGAGGAAGAAGCACTGCTAACACTTACCAAAATAGATTTAAGGAAACATCTTCTGCAAATATAACCACAGTTGCAAACATAGATAAATAATAAGTTTTCATACTTATAACAATGAGAGACACATACTTCAAGATACTTAAAATACCTTCTTTTTCTTCTTTAAATCTTACTCTTAACATTACATCTTTCTCTAGCTCCATTGAATATATTGAGAAGAGGATAGATGGAGGAATAGGAAAATAAGTACCTAAAAAATGGCTACTTGATGAGCTAATTGTGTTCTGGATTGATACAAATACATTGAATAATATTCTCATCTTGGTTAACTCAGAAGTAAGTGACCATTGCTTTGCAGACAAGTTTTTTCTTATAATTTATCAAAGATAAGCATCTTAGCTGACAAAGACTTTACTTTTACTATCTCTGAGAGAGAATCAGCACAATTCATAACAGAGATAGATAGAGCTAATCAAAAGATCATCTTGAACAATGTCTTATACACTCCCAATTTATGCTCAAACTTGATATTTGTCTCTAAACTAGACCTGAAAGATATATGTGTGAATTTTACTCAAGATAGTATAGTTGTGATAACACCAGACAACTATCTGATCATGTTGGCCACTTATTTTGGGTAGCTCTATACTATAGACATTCTTAAATTCTCTCTTATTAGACTTATTGTATAATCTAAGCAAAAGGCTATGAGTTTTGATATATGATACCAAAGATCAGTTTATGTAAACAGTAACATAATCTACTCAATATTATCAAATAAATTAGTAGATGGCTTGAATTTTCATAGAGATTTAGACATAGAGTGTTACAACAACTACTAACCAAGATAGTTAATAGTATACTAAGTAGTCTTATAAGATAAGAATCTCATAGAAATTACAAGAGAACAACAAAGAGTTCCTGATATATTACTACTTTATTTATACAGATAGTTTATGGTCTGTGTTAATAATAATAAATATATATCTTAATGTTATTTTTTTAGTTTCTTCTTTTAAATTTGAAGTCTATGATATTATGTTATGTGATGTGCCATATAACTATAGTCACATATCTTTTTATTATTCAAGAAATAATAATAAAAACAGAAAAAAAAGAAAAATCAAATTAAAGAAAATAGATAAAAATAAAAGAAAATCAAAGTAAAATATAAGAGTTCAAGCATACCATAACAGAACCTAGCTCTTTTTTGCAGTTAGCTTGAAACTCTA
>Ga0157357_1000842_pt1 | contig 12957 bp, 10 predicted proteins | sample AttcapACBM1_FD_111485 | JGI IMG/M metagenome (GOLD analysis project Ga0157357, IMG submission 111485) | Fungus gardens microbial communities from leaf cutter ant in Botucatu, State of Sao Paulo, Brazil - Atta capiguara ACBM1 | ecosystem: Host-associated > Fungi > Mycelium > Unclassified ... | reverse complement strand
TGTCTTGTGACTATGCCATCAGGTGACTGATGTGACGGTATGACTGATCAACCCTAACCCTAGTTGTTCTAAAAATAGAAAATAGAAAAATAAATCGAAAAGAAAAATAAAAATGAAAAGAAAAATAAAATAAATCAAGTCCACCTTCTTTGATCTTGATACTGGTAGTTATACTATAAACTCTTATTCTGAAAATTGACCAAAACTAATGCTCTTTCAGTGTTAGTAATAATATATCTCACCATCTTCTAGTGGCCTTATTCTTCACAAAACCTTCTAAGTAAGACTTCTGAAATATATAACTAGTACAACTAGTAGAGACACAGCACATAAGCTGAAGCCAAAGGTTATTCAACATTTACATTCTATGTATCTAAATAATATATACTCACTCATCTATTTTTTAAGGACTCACTCACTACAAGTCTTAGATAACAAGGTGTAAACTGCATTCAACATACTTAATACAAGAGTTGTGCTTTTGCTTTAACTCTTAAGCTTAAGTTCATAACATATTTTGTCAAAGTTAAAGGCAATAGACTTGATTTGTTTTATTTTTCATTTATTTTCTTATTTTGGACATAGAGTTTTCTAGTGTATAGTCTATGCATACTTATATCTAATATATCCTAAATATTATGAGTCTAAATAAAATCATTCTATTTTATATAATAATTGTTATACCTTGTCATGACATCTGTTCTTTTTATTTTTAGAATAATAGAAACAGAGAAAAGAGAGATATGAGCTAGAAAAAGTCCAAGTGAGAAATCAAAAGTATCAGAGTTTAAAATAATGGACTCTAAATATTTTATTTTATTTTCTCATTTCTATTTTCTTTTCTTTTATTTTCTATTTTAGGAACTTAGAGTTAGAGGTTAGTATGACATTTATACTGTTACATCATGTGACTTCATGTCACACATTAGTCACAGGTCACATGACACTGTCACAGTTATGGTTACACAATCACATATTACACTGGAAGGACAGAAGGTTTTAGAAGGATGATGTTATATAGTATGTATAACTCATATTGACCTTAAAGAGAATACATGGTTATTTAGGGTAGGCTAGAAGTAGAGTAGCATGAATCTTGGGGTTTTAGTATATAAGGTAGACAACCATGTACAGAGTTCTCTATTGAGTTCTCTTGTATTAATCCTAATACAAGGTTTTTTCTCTTAAACAACTCTAAGTTCTTGAAGTTGTAACATTAGAACTCAAATCCTCTTTTGGAGACTGGCCAGCATAGGACCCTCTCATTTTCGCCGTTACTCTCTATCATCCTTGACTGAAGGAAAATACCGTCCTTTAGTCCAGAAGATATAGCCAGACCCTAGGCTCAAGAGATATACTAGCTAAGTAGGCAAAGCTTAGCTGTTTGTATGTACCAAAGCCTACTGGTGCATTTCAGATGTACTACCTTGTGTGGACATGTTAGCTATTCTTCTAGTATCAGTCTTATGCTACAAGTCCCTTTGTAATCTGTCTATGCAGAGGAATAGCAGTTGTTCTTAAAACACTGCTTAGAATAGAACATCTTTTTTAAGACAAAATTGGGTAGAATTTACTAGGGCAGTAGTTAAAAAAAAGTAGTAAGTAAAACATGTAGACAAGACAAGAAGAGAGCCTGCTATCACATACTGAGATTTCTTCTTTGGAGTTTGAATCAGAAAGTGAAATTAGCACAGGTTCCACTCTTTCTCTATATACATCATCTCTGCCTACACCACTACTGCCATCATTATCACCATCATTAACCATACCCCTTCTCTTTTACAAAATGGGTTAACATAACTTATATGCCATTATCTGGCAACAACAGAAGCAGCTTGCAGTAGTGCAGGCTCAACTCCAAGCTTTAGTAGAAAGAGAAATAGAAGAAGGAACAGTAGCAGTGGGAGGAGGGAGCATAGAGGTGGCAAGGCTACAAGTGTTTGATGGGACCTCATCAAAGGTCTTAGGTTTTGTAATAGCATGCAAATTATATATCAGGATGAAGATGAGGGGAGTAGCGGTTGAGAAGCAGATTTAGTAGGTATTATCATATATACAAGGAGGATCGGCAGATGTCTGAAAAAAAATATGTTGGAAGATCTAAAAGGGGAGTTGTTAGAATATGAAATGGTGAGGGAGTTTTTAGTAGACATCAGGAAAGAGTTTGGAGAAGAAGATGAGGAATTGAGAAAAGTAGCAAAGTTGAGAAGGTTGGAGCAGAGAGAAAAAATGATGGAGGAGTTTATACAGGAGTTTAGGAGAGCAGTAAGAGGAAGCAGATATGAGGGGAGGCCATTGATAGAAGAATTTAAAAGGGGAATCAACACCACTATATGCCAGAGGCTCATAGAGTTAGAACAGTAGCCAGGCTCAATTGGGCAATGGTATGATAGAGCAATTGTTTTAGATAGGATTTGAAGGAACTGGAGGAAAAGCAGAAGAGAAGAGGCTGAGGGGGCAAAGAGACAATAGGATACCAGCTCCAAGGTTAAACAATGAAGAGATACAATGGTAACAATTGCCATAGTCTCAAGTTTGGCCAAGAAGCTAGGATATACCTTAACAGTAGGTTCAAACAGGACCTGCTCTGATAGAAGGAGTAAAGAGGATGAGTGCAGTGATGGTGTACTCCAATCAGAGGGCAGGGTTTGCTCAACACAACCCATACACTATGGATGTAGATTGGGGAAATAGGAATTGCTACAACTGTGGAGGATTTGGACACTTGGCTAGAAATTGTAGGAATAGGGAAATAGAGAACAGGATTGGGGAGGGAAGAAGACTGGAATATGGCAGCAATGGGAATAATGGACAAAGAAGGATAGAAGGAGGAAATGAACAGAACAATTTAAATGAGGAGTGAGACTTGATACTTCTCAATTAAGTCTCAATAATAAATACATAATACTCTCTAAAGTAATGAATAATATATCCTGTAGTGACCCAAAAAATGAGAAAAGACTAAGAGAAGTAACAGTTAAGATTGGTATATAATCCTGGGAATGCCATGGCTTACTTGCCACAATCCTGAGATTGACTGGAGAACAGAAGAAGTAAAGATGACAAGGTGTCCAGAAGAGTGTGGAAAGTAGTGGAGACCAAAGCAGGGGAAGTCAGGATAGCAGAAGCAGAAGGAAAAAGAAAAGAAGGGGAAAAGGGGAAAAAGACGATAAGAAAAGGAGCAGAAGAAGAAAAAACCAAAGAAAGAAAAAACGATGGAGGTAAAGAAGATAGTGAAGGAATAGGAAATTTGGGATGAAGAAGAAGAAGTAGCAAAGTTGGAAGTAAAAGCAAAAAAGTTGGTGCCAGAACATTTTCATAAGTAGATCTATATATTCAGAAAGAAGCAGAGTGAAAGAATGCCTACAAGAAAACTATGGGATCATGCAATAGAAACAAAGGAAGGGTTTGTGCTGAAGAAAGAAAAGGTGTATCCATTGTTGAGGGAAGAAATAGAGAAGGTATGTGAGTTTGTCAATGAACAATTGAGAAAAGGGTATATCAGACCCTTGAAATTACCTCAAATGACACCAGTGTTTTTTGCAGGAAAAAAGGATGGCAAGAAGCATATGGTACAAGACTATCAGTATTTAAACAAGTGGACAATTAAGAATAATTATCCTTTACCCTTAATTTCAGACATTGTAGAGAACATAGGTACAAAGAGAGTATTCACTAAGTTAGATTTATGATGGGGTTATAATAATGTATGAATAAAGAAAGGAGACAAGTGGAAGGCAGCATTTACAACTCTGGAAGGGTCATTTGAGCCAATGGTGATGTTCTTTGGGTTGACAAACTCACCTATGACTTTTCAGACCATAATGAACAAAATTCCTTGAGATCTCATTAATACTGGGGAAGTAGCAAGTTTTATAAATGATATAATAATAGAAACAGAAGAGGAGGAGGGACATGATGAGGTAGTAGAGAAGGTAGTAAGAAGATTGATGGAAAATGATTTGTATGTGAAGCTGGAGAAGTGTAAGTGGAAGGTGAAGAAAGTAAGATTCCTGGAAGTAGTAATAGAACCAGAGGGAATTAAGATGGAAGAAGAGAAAGTGAAAGACATATTGGACTGACCAACTCCAAAAGGGATCAAGGATATACAGAAGTTTTTGGGATTGGCAAACTACTACTGCTGGTTTATCAAAGATTTCACAGTTATAGCTAGACCATTACACAATATGGTGAAGAAAGATCAAAAGTGGGAATGGATGGAAAGACAGGAAGAAGCATTAAAGAACTGAAGGAGATGTTTACAAAAGAATTGGTGCTAGCAGCACTGGACTTAGATAAAAAAAAATGAGGATAAAAGTTGATGCATTGGATTATGCAATAAGAGAAGTGTTATTTATGGGAAATGGAAACTAGTGGCATTTCTCTCAAAATCTCTAAATAAGACTGAGAGGAATTATGAGATTCATGACTAAGAGATGTTGGTAGTAATAAGGGGATTAGAAAACTAGAGACACTTGTTGGAAGATGCAAAGTTCAAGTTCGAGGTCTGGACAGATTATAAAAACTTAGAATATTTCATGAAAGTACAGAAGTTGAACTGAAGACAAGCTCATTGGGCTTTATATTTGTCAAGGTTTGATTTTACTTTAAAACATGTACCAGGCACAAAAATGGGAAAAGCAGATGGACTTGGCAGGAGACTGGACAGGAAAGTAAGAGTAGAGAATGATATTAATAATCAGACCTTAATTAAAGAACAATAAATTCACAATTTAGCAGAAGTAGTAATAAAAGGACCTGAAGCAGATATAGTAGAAAAATAAAAAAAGCAAGGAGTAAGGATGAAGAAGTAGTTAGAGTAGTAGAAGAGATGAAGAAAGCAGAAGTAAAGGTATTATAAGGGGATGAATGGAAAATTGAAGGAGAATCAGTATTAAAAGAAGAAAATGTGTATGTACTGAAGAATGAGGTATTAAGAGCAGAGTGCCAGTAGCAGGACATGGAGGAAGGTGGAAGATAACAGAATTGGTGACAAGAAATTACTGGTGGTCTGGAATAACAAAGAATGTTGGGAAGTATGTAGATGGGTGTGATATGTGTTAGAGGATAAAGAACAGAATAGAGGCACCAGCAGGAAAGTTGAAGTTGAGTAAGGTACTAGAAAAACTGTAGACATACCTGATGGTGGACTTCATTATGAAGTTACCATTAGTAGCTGGAAAGAATGTGATTCTAGTAGTCTGTGATAGGTTGTCAAAAATGATGCATTTTATAGCAACAACAGAAGGAATATTAGCAAAGAGATTAGCAAGATTGTTTAGGGACAATGTGTGGAAGTTATATGGGTTACCTGAGAGTATGGTGTCAGACAGAGGACCTTAGTTTGCAGCAGAGTTAACCAAGAAACTGAATAGAATGTTGGGGATCAAAATCAAGTTGTCAACATCCTTTTATTCACAGACAGATAGACTGACTGAACAAATGAACCAAGAATTAGAATAATATCTTTGGTTCTTTGTAGATCATAGACAGAAGGATTGGCCAGAATGGCTAGTATCAGCTGAGTTTGCAGTCAACAATAAAGTACATTCAACAATGAAGATATCTCCATTTATAGCAAATTATGGGAGAGAACTTAGGATGGGAGTGGACATAAGGAAGAAAGAAAAGGTAAAGAAGACAATAGAGTTTGTAGAGAGAATGAAGAAGGTACAGGAAGAAGCAGGAGCAGCATTAAGGAAGGCACAAGAAGAAATGAAGTGACAGGTGGATAGAGGAAGGAGAGAGGTAGAAGAATGGAAGAAAGGGAACAAAGTGATGTTGAGTACAAAAGATTTGGTATTTAAGGAAAGACTGGTAAAGAAGTTAGTGGATTGATATGTTGGTCCATATATCATTGATGAAGTAATTTATACTAATGTGGTCAAATTACAATTGCCCACTTTAATGAGGATATATCTAGTAGTGAATGTCAGTTGAGTAGTATGATATAGAGAACAAGTGGAGGGACAAAAAGTAGAAGAAGTGAAACTAGTAGAAGTAGAAGAAGTAGAGAAATGGGAGGTAGAGAAAATTTTAAATAAACAAAAAATAAGAGGAGTAATGAAGTACTTAGTATGATGGAAGGGATTTATGGTGGAGTATGACATATAGGAAAAGGAAGAGGACTTAGAAAGTACAAGAGAAGTTGTAGAAAAGTTTGAGGGGAAGATGAATGCTGAAGTAAGAAAATAAGAGAAGTTAGACATGGTAGAGGAAAGAGACTTTAGGAGGGAGAAGTTACCAGGGAAATATATGGCAAAGATGTTGTATAGATGAGACAATGAAGAATTTGAGGAGGAATATTTGAGGAAATTGGAAAGAAACTGGTGAAAATGGAAGTCAGTTTCTCTGGAGGAGAAACCTTGAAGAGGGGGTAATATCAGAGTTTAAGATAGTGGACTCTAAATATTGTATTTTATTTTCTCATTTCTATTTTCTTTTTCTTTATTTTCTATTTTGAGAACTTAGGGTTAGGGGTTTGCATGATAGTTATACTGTTACAAACTATCACATCATGTGACTTGGTGTCACACATCAGTTATAGTTACATGATCACATATCACACTGGAAGAATAATATCATATAGCATATATAACTCATATTGGCCTTAAGGAAAACATATGGTCATTTAGGGTAGGCTAGAAGTAGAGTAGTACAGACCTTGGGGTTTTAGTATATAAGTTAAACAATCCTGTACAGGGTTCTCTATTGAGTTCTCTTATATTAACTCTAATACAAGATTCTTTTTCTTAAACAACTCTAAGTTCTTGAAGTTGTTACAAAAAGATTTTATATAAGAAACTAGAATGGAGAAAAAGAAAGTCCACTATCTTAGCTTCTAACAAGTATTATGAAGCATTCTGCTTACTAAGTATTTATGCTACAATCAGTAATATAACTAATTAGGTAGTTTATATAAAATTTCCATACAGATGGATCAATACTATTGTTTTGTTATTGTGGCAACCACTAACTAAGACAGTCAATAGCATACTAAGTAGTCTTATATCACAAAAGTCTGGTGAGAATTACAAAAGAACTCAACAAGAAGTCTCCAATGTATTGCTATTCTATTTATATTACTAGTACATAGTCTGTGCTAGTGATAAATAACCCTATTCTAAAGTCTATATATTGTCTATAAGTACACTATATATACCATAAGATGAACATATTGTAGATGTCAAGATCGAAAAAGGTAGACTTGACTTATTTTATTTTTATTTTTATTTTTATTTTATTTTCAATTTATTTTTCTATTTTCAATTTTTAGAACAACTAGGGTTAGGGTTGATCGATCACGTTGTCACATCAGTCACCTGATGGCAAAGTCACAAGACAGATCACAAGACTTGGAAGAACTTAGTAGAAGATTCGAGAACAGATGACATTATATGACATAGACACCACATGTTGGCCTCATGGACTACACATGGTTGTTTAGGGTAGGGTGCACAGTACTTAGCACAGACCATCTGTAGGACTATATAAGGTAGACTAGTTTGTAGAAAAGTTCTCTATCAAGTTCTCTTGTGTTTACTCCAATACAAGAGTTTGTTCTTTTATCCAACCCTAAGGATTAAGATCATAACAGTAGACATATATCTTGATATCATTCTTTTAGCCCCCTCTTCTATGTTCTAGATTTATAACATAATTTCATGTAGTATGTTATATGACTGCAATCACATATCTCTTTATTATTTAAGAAAAGAAAATAAAATAAAATAAAAATAAAATATAAGAGTTCAAGCATATTATGACATTTGTCCTCTATTATTACTCATTTCTCTAAGCTCACCACTATAAAAGTAAGATTTACTACTTGTTAGAATTAAAGATGGTGAACTCTATTTATTTTCATTTTTCATTTTATTTTTATTTTTATTTTTATTTTATCTTTCAGACTTAGAGTTAAGAGTTAGCATAATATTACACAAGACTAAGTATTCCTATTTCTATTTTTTCTTTTGTGAATGATAGTCTCTTTATCACTTAAGAAAAAAGCTATGAAAGATCAAATGCAATTTTATTTAGTAGTTATAGTATCATCTTTTCTCTTTTCAAACAATTTTGACATATGATTAAACATGGAAAATCAGAGGTCTTTTATTTTTCTAGGTCTACCAAGAATTTCAATCTTTCTTTTTTGGATCTCAGTTCTTTAGGAGGTTTTATTTTATGACCAAAGGACAATTGTGTTGTGGCAACCACTAGTCACAATGACCAATAGCAACACAAGCAATAAATCTCTCAGTAGGATATCAAGTGGAGATCACAAGAGAACTTGACAAGAAGTCTTTGCTGAATTGCTACCTTATTTATATAAATTGCACATGGTCTGTGCTACTTAATAATTACCCTACCTAAAGTCCATGCATTATCTATGGGTGTACTATGTATACACCATGAGGTAACTATGCAATTAACATGTTCCTTGGTATCATCCCTCTAGACTACTCCAGCTTGCTTTAGTTTGTTCTAGACCTTTATAACATCACATCATGTGACATTTCATGTGACCACAGTCACATGCCTCTTCATTGTCAAAAGAAAAAGAAATTCAAAAGAAAAGAAATATAAAATCAAGAAAAATAGATAAAAGAAAAAGAAAAATGTTAGTTCTCATGTGCATCATAACAAATTGGAAGTATCTCAGCTTTATTTTTGATAGAAAACTTTTGTTTTAACAACATGTTTGCTTTTATTCCAACAAAGCTCTATTGACCATTAATTATATGAAGATATTGGGCAACTCTACCAGGGGTTTGTTGCCCTTACATAAATGACTTTTGTACAGAACATGCATTATATTCATTGCTCTTTAAAGCTTTCCTCTATAATACTTCAAAAGTGCTTTTCTATTCTACCCTTTCAAGGAACTAAGAAAAATACAACAAAGAGTAGTACTATGAATTACAGGAGCCTTTCATACTTTACCAACATAGAGAACTGAGACAATTGGTGACTGCTAGTCTTATGCCCATATACCTCCATTTAGACAAAATAAGTGGAAGACATCAATTGAGAATAGTGTCTTTACCAAAACATTATACTTTTAATTCACTTTTGGACAATTAACATTCAAAGTAAGCAAGGCTCCATTTACTATCTTTGGGGAATTTGACTTCCAAACAATGCCAAAAACTCAAGTTCTAATAATTGTCTTAATGGACTTTCTTCTTTCATAGAGTAAATTAAAAGGAAAAAGAAATCAAGAACACTCACATTCACAATCTCAAAAAAACCTTTAAAGACTTTCTCTCAGATCCTTAAACAATCATTGTCATCTCTGATGCTGGCATCAAGAATAATATTGCTACTTTAATATCACATGTCTACTCTAGTTATAACCTTCTAGCCAAAACAATCTATCATGCTATCAATGTTACTGAGGTGGAGTTTTTTTGCAATCAGATGTAGTATTAATCAAGCTGTTCAAGTCTAAAATACCACACACATCATTATTATCACTGATGCAATTCATACTGCAAGATGAATTTTTGATTTGTCTTCCCATCCTTACCAACTATATTCCATTGCAATATCACAAGATCTTAGAGCTTTTTTAGTAAAAGCCCAACAACTCTATTGCCTTCTGGGATTGCCTTAGCAGTGCCAAATGGATTCATCATTTGGCTGTTGACAAAGAGACCAAACAGTTTAACTATAATTCTACTTTCCCATGTAAATCATTGTGGGACTTAGCAAGAAAGAAGAATATGACTTAATTATACAAAACTGGCAAATGTCATTTCAAGTGTTAGACTACAAGGAAAACAATTTTCTCAATTTTCTCAATGACAACTATCTTTCCACTATAGTTACTTATATGAAAGGTAGTGCTTGGCTCAAACATCTTGGACATTCCAATTCTTTGTATGTGAGAGCAACAAGAGCAATTACTAATCATACTCTAATAGACAAGTATTATCTAAGGTTCTTTCTCAGAAAATCTTTCAAATATCTATGTGGATCATATTTAATCAAGTCAAGATGTCCTATTATTCATGAATGCAGAAGATATAACAATTACTAGAATTCCAACAGAGTGTTACTGAAGTATTTTGTTGTATTTCTAGAGTTCAATTCAGGAGCCTTTTTCTTCCACAAAGAAATCACTTGATAGTGGTATTACTATTATTATTCTACTTAGTGTAAAGTAGTATTGTCTAAAATTTTTTCTTTATTTTTTTCTTTTTATTTTATTTTTTCTTTCTTTTGTTTTATATAAGTAGTTATGTTGTAACTACCACAGTAGTAGTACCACTCCTATTGTAATATTGCTTTCCTATGCAAAAAATCTGAAGCTGTAGAAGTAATTAAGTCAATTCTCTAGATATAGTCAAATACAACTTTTTATTTTATGAAGAGATTACATACTGATAATAGGAAAGAATGTATAATGTTGAAATTTTAATTCTTTCTAACAGAGCAAGAGATTATCTATAAGACTAGTGCTTTACATGTGCACCAACAAAATGGCCATACTAAACCAAAGAACTACATATTGCTTAAAAAAGTATAGTGAATGTGACTTGAAGTATATCTATCAGATTTCTAGTGAAAGTTTGCTATTGCAGCTACAATTCATGTATATAATTATAACAACCACTAACAAAAACAGTTAATAATACACTAAGTGTTACAACTTAAAACTTATAGAGTAAAGTCAGAAAAAGAACCTTATATTAGAGTTAACACAAGAGAACTTGATAGAGTTCCAAGTATAAAGTATCTACCTTATATATACTAGCTAGTTGATCTATATGTAATCTTATCTAACCTATCCTAAAGGCTATGCATAATTTATAAGGTTAATATATGGTAAATACATTGTATGACATCATTGTTCTAGATCTTTCTAGATCTTTCTGTGTAATATGTGATTGTGTAACTTGTGACTGTGACTTGTAACAAAATATGTGACTATTTGTGATAGTCACATATAATACTATACTAATCCCTAACTCTAAGTCTAAAAATAGAAAAAGAAATAAAATAAAAATAAAAATGGAAAAAGAAATGGAAATAAATAAAGTCCACTATCTTCAGACACTAAGTAGTCTTATAAGATAAGTGTCTCATGAAATTACAAGAGAACTCAATAAAAAGTCTCTAATATATTGCTATCTTATTTCATACTGCTACTTTTTTTAATTTTTTTTATCTCAACAATTTATTACATAGAGCACAAGGGCAGACCATGGTAGCTACTTCATAACTACATACATGGAGACTGAAGCAACAGGAGAAAAGAGATAAAAGAAAAGGATAGGAAAAAGAAAAGAAAAAGAAAAGGAAGTGAATAATAAATAATGAGACATGTTAAGCTAAATGCTAGATGAAGTAGCAACATCTTATTCAAAAGAGAAAGCATTACTGTTGAATTAAAGGAATAGCGAGAAGTGAGCTATGGTATCTCTCCTGAAATTCCAATATTTGTTGAATTTCTTGCAGTCATGCAAGATATGTTGCCTGGATTCAATAGGATATAAACTGTATAAACATGAGAATTCTTCTCTAGGGAAAAATCTTAGATAATATTCACTGATAGGAGCATGATTGATGATGGCTCTAGTAGCTCTAGCACATAATGAGTTGGAATGGCTGAAATGTTGCAACCAAGAACTGTGTCAAGATTGCAGAAAGTAGACTTAGTCTTTTTTTATTTTCTTATTTTTATTTTTATTTTCTTTTGATTTATTTTTATTTTTCTATTTTTAGAACTTAGGGTTAGGGTTAGTGACAACATCACTCAGTCACATCAGATGATATGGTGACAGTAACAGTCACAAGTCACATGATGCATGGAAGGACATAAAAGGTTCTAGAAGAAGTGATATCATACAACATGTACACCACATGTTGACCTCATGTCTTATATATAGTACTTTAGGGTAGGATGCACAGTAGCTAGCACAGACCATGTGGATAGGTATATAAGGTAGACTACTTTGTAAAAGAGCACTCTATCAAATTCTCTTATGTTAACATAATACAAGATTCTTCTTAACCCACTCTAAGATCTTTGAGTTGTAACAAACTGCCTTTGATAGCAGACAGTTTGATAGGATTTAGATCACTGTCAAGTAGTTCTAGAAAGTTTTTCTCTTTAAGGTCTGATGCTTGGAAAGATATTTTCTATTAGGAAAGTATAGAATTGCACTCATGTTTTTTGCAATAATTCCAAGATGATTTGTATGGTAAAATAGGCAGAGAGTCAAAGCTCTTGGAGTCTTTGTCCACTAAAGAATGTAGTGGCCAGTTTTGTTTAGTGGAAATATCCCAGAACTTAATGTGATTATTATTGTTCTTTAAGAAAAACTCTCTAAGTTTGTGAGAAATCATAGTAGAATGAATTTGATATGGGTGCGATGAAGAATCAAAAATTCTCCTAGCAGTGTGGAGAAAGTCTGTTATGACAATAATGTGATTAGTATTAGGAATGCTAACTACTTGGTTAATACCGCATTGAATAACAAATAGTTCGGCTTCAGTAGTTGTGACATTGACTACTTGGTGAATTGTTTTGATGACAGGTTTATCATGTGAGTGAATATGTGCTATTGAAGTGGCAACATGATTCTTGATGCTAGCATCAGAGATGACAATAGAAGAGGAAGGATTGGACAATACTTTAAAAGTGATGTTATTTAGGTTTTTCATGTAGTTCTTGATGTTTGAAGAGCATGGATGAAATGAGAATTGATCTGAGAAAGAGTCAATGAGTCGATTTCCTGGGTTGAACTCTTTGTCAAAGAATGAAAAGGAGGAGTGGAGTTCATTATGCCTGTTATCTATGTCAATTAATGGAGAGTTCAAGTGAAGTTTTTGTTTTGGTGTCAGATTGTCAAGGGATAAAGTGTTGTAGCAACCACTCGCCGTAACGGCACTCGTAGTTTGCTTACTTCAGCAAAGCTCTCAATAGACTATCTAGTAGTGGGGATTACA
>Ga0157357_1000840_pt1 | contig 12959 bp, 11 predicted proteins | sample AttcapACBM1_FD_111485 | JGI IMG/M metagenome (GOLD analysis project Ga0157357, IMG submission 111485) | Fungus gardens microbial communities from leaf cutter ant in Botucatu, State of Sao Paulo, Brazil - Atta capiguara ACBM1 | ecosystem: Host-associated > Fungi > Mycelium > Unclassified ... | reverse complement strand
TGTCAAGTTTTCTTGTGATCCTCATAAGATTTTTATGATATAAGACTACTTAATACTACAATTCTAAGCTTGGCTTAAGTTGTAATTAAGGCAAAGACTTGAGAAAAAGATCAATTAATAAAGCATAAAGATACAGGACTGTATTTACTATTATATATACCTAGTAACCCTAAGGAATAAGTAAGATATTATTATGGAAACAATGAAGAGAGAATAAGGATAATATAAGAGAATTTCCACTACTACATGAGGTACTGACTAATGCTATATGAGAAAAGTGCAAGATACAGTAAATATGAGTCAAAAGTAAAACAAACTCTAACATATGTCTAAGTTGAGATGAATATAAAGTGAATATCTGTAACATATATCAGAACTTTCTATAATCTTCTCTATATTATGCCTTTGAGCAATCTGTGACTGTAACAGGTGTTATATTTTTGTCATATCACTCTCCTTTACCTAAGTCTACAATAAATAAAATAGAAATAAAATCCAAAATAAAATAAATAAAAATAAAAAGGAAAAATAAAATACTAAAGCAGAAATATTAAAACAGTACTAGAATCATGAACAATAAGCTTTATTTTATTTTATTCTCAAGTTAAGACAAAATATACATTTTTATATTAAGTAATATAAGAGAACTTAATAGAGTTCCAAGTACAAGCTAATTTATCTTATATACTTCAGACCATAGTCTATGTGCATACTATAACTAATTTACTCTAAAGTTCATATACTTTTCATAAGACCAATATATTATTGTTATGCTAAATAATATTATCTATTTCAAAACTTTCTGCAATCTTTTCTGTGTTACATTATTATATGATCTGTAACTGTGACATATATGATCAATTACATATCACATTACTTTATACTCTTTATCTAAGTTTAAAATAATAAAAATAAAATAAAAATGAAAACAAATTAAAATTTAAAAAAAATAAAACTAAGTTCAACATTCATAACTTTGATATTCAGGTTCTAATTATATTACTTAGCAATATCTCAAGCTTATTTTGCTAATAATACCTATATTATAAATATCCTCTCTTTAGCTAATATACCAGATTTGAAGATAGTGGACTTATTTCTTTTTTATCACTCTCTTATTATTTAAGTTTTTCTTATTTTTCTATTTTAATTCTTTTTTATTTTTTTCTTATTTTGGACTTAGTAAAGAGAAATAATATGACATCATATATGAATGTTACAATTGTTACTGTTACTGTCACAACATCATGTGATATGTGATTAATAGATGAATAATGTTATATATCATATAATATGATAACTCTTATATACATGACTTATAATATCTAGAGTAAACTAGATATAAAGTGTATACAGACTATATATAAAGTAGACTTAACTATACTAGGAACTTTGCTGAGTTCTCTTATATTAAACAATATAAGTTTTCCCTTTTGTCCAAACTCTAGAACTTAAGGTGGAATGGAGACAAGTGATTCATACTTGAAGAGCTTAAAGAGTGTGGATAAGAAAGGCATTATCTACGGAGTTATAACACAATACATGTCAGAATCATGAATGATGGACTTGATTTTATTTTATTTTTATTTTTCATTTTTATTTTATTTTCCTTTTATTTTCTATTTTAGACTTAGAATTAGTGTTAATATGACATTATATTATAGGTAACTGTCACAAAATGTCACATTATGTGACTTGGTGTTACACATCAATCATGTGTCACACAATTATGTATCATAATAGAATATAGTAAAAGGATCTAAAATAAAATAATATTATATAGCATATTTTACACATATTGACCTTAAGGATAATGCATGGCCCTTTAGGATAGGCTAATAGTAATGTAGCATGGACAAGTAGTCTAGCATATATAAGGTAGACAGTTTTATACTAAAAACTCTATTGAGTTCTCTTATGTTACCCAATATAAGATTCTTTCTTATTGATTTACTCTGAGGTTTTTGAGTTATAACAATATATGTTTATTACTGTAACATTAGCCTAGACACTTCAAGAAGTTAGTTTTTGTTATTATATCCAAACTAGATAAATTTGCTTATCATATTTCTAAAATATTTAGGCTTATTATTCTGCTTAGTATGCTTAATAAGCTTATTGAGAAGATGATTACTAAACAGCTCTAGTTTGATGCGATCAGACCTGCTTGGAAATATAACCCAATGGTTTACTCAAAATGCTGGTATATTTCTAATATACTTAGTTCAAGCTGACTAGGCCAAGAGACTCAAAACTAGTGTAGTAGTATTTAATATTATATAATTCTTTCTTTCTTTGAACTACAGTATGCTTGCTTTGATTCTTAGACACTTTAGATTTTCAGATTGTATTGTAGACTTCTTTTCTAACTATCTTATAAATAGATCAACTCAGTATTTCTAGAATTCATTTATTTCTAGTGCTTGTAACAGATGTAGGCATGAGATAAGATTCTACACTCTCTTCTATTCCTTCAACACTACTGAGAGCTCAAGCTCTTAACTTAAACACTTCTATTCTTTCATTTGTTGATAATAGTCTTCTAATCTCTCAGAAAAAAATATATAATAAAATCCTACCAGAGCTTTATAATAGTTACTGTCTTGATGTTGTTATTTGGCTTGGTCATAGAGTATGACAAGTCAGAGATCTTTTATTTTTCTAGAGTGTATAATAGCTCTAACCCAAAGCTAGATCTCTTAGCAATTGGTACTTCTATTCTCAAGCTCAAGACATACTAGAAATACTTGGGCTTCTACTTTTATTAGTACTTGTCCTTTAAGAAACATGTTCATTACTACTCCACTAAAGTACTGTCTACTGTTAAAGTAATGGGCCTGCTTGGAAACTCAACAAAAAGTCTGTTACCACTTTGGAAATAGCTTCTATATTACTCTTGCATTGTTATTTATAACTTTCAACTCTAATTCTTTTTTAGAGCACCTACCAAGGCCCAGGTATCACTTTTAGCAGCTATGTAATATAAGGCTGCTCTTTGGATCTTAGATATATTTCACACTTCACCCACTAGTGGAATTGAGGCTCTAATAGGCTGTATTCCAATTCAACTCCATTTAAAGAAGCTAGTTCAGCAGTCTTGTCTCAGAACTACTACTTTTTCTTTATAGCATGTATTGATGTCTTTACTTAGTACTGGAAACTTGAAGAGCACTTTTCCTCACCCACAATTACTTGCCCTCTTAATAATGCCCAGGGTGCTTATTTGAAGGGCTCTCTTCTGGATACTGAAGCATCACTTCTTAATCTCACTAAACACTTCAATTCTTTAAATGCTAATATTATACTAGATTGTAAACTACTAAATAGCTTTCCTGATCATATTTTCTTCCATTCTTATAATTGTCCAAGTCTCAATGATTGCATAGCTCATCTGAAGTCTCTAGACTATCTTTGTCATAATGTGGTCTCTTCTTCCTTCACTCTTATTGTTGTTACTAATACAAGTGTTATACTCCTCAGAAATATGCAAACTCTCTCTGCTGCACATTTCTGGAAACTAGGCTACCAGATATCATTTTCCAAGACCTTAGCTGGTAGAATAACTGTTTCTGATGCTAAGCTGTATGCTATAAGACTAAAAGTCTACAAGACTACCAGTATGGATATTAAATGCATAATTCTTATTACTGACTTCTTAAGCTCTGCTAAGAAAGTAGTAGACCTCTCAGTGCACTCTGTACAGGCCCATTCTTTGTTTGTTCTGTACTTATATTGTTCTTTTGTGGTAGCTTTGGTTATAAAATCAAATTTTAGAATTGCTTAAGCAAGACTGTGTAGTTTCTTTATCAAATAGTCTAGAATAATGTGGCTAATACTAGAGTGGCTGCTAGACTTTATTCAGCAACATTGATGCTCTTTGCTCTAAGAGTATGGCTTCATGTCTAGATACTTAGAAAACTTTTGTAAGAGGACCTACTCTTTTAACCCCAATATTGCTACCTAGATCTATAGAGCTTTATACTCTTTACTCAATACTACTGCCAAATCCCATGATTATCAGAGTTAAAGACAATAAACTTTACTTTTTCATTTTTCTTTCTCTTTTTCATTTTCATTTTCATTTCATTTATTTTCTTATTTTTTCAATCTAGAGTTAGAGTTTAATATGATGTCATATATAAATATCATAACTATCATACATACCCATGATAAGATGTGACAGATATCACAATTTAGTTACACATGTCACTATTACTGTTACATGATTATGTGATACATAGAAGAATATAAGAGGTTCTAAACAATGATATCATATAATATATTTACTATATGTTGATCTTATAAATAATATATATCCTTTAGGATAGGTAAGATATAGATTAGTACAGACCATCAACTAAGTATATAAGATAAATAGCATTGTACTAAGAACTCTATCAAGTTCACTTGTGTTAACTTAATATAAGATTTTTCTTTTACTTTAACACTTTGTGTTATAACTTAGGTCTTAAAGATAAGATGAAAGCACATTCTTGTATTGAATAATATAAAAAACTTGATGGAGTTCCTAATATAAGATAGTCTATCTTATATACTTCAGACCATGATCTGTGTACACACTACAACTAACCTACCCTAATGTTTATGTGCTTTTCATAAGACTAATATATTGTTACTATACTATATAATATTATCTATTCTAGAATCTTTTATATTTTTCTCTTTTATCAGATAATCATATGTCCTGTGATAGTGACATATGTGACTATCCTATGACAGGTATTATACTAGTCAAGATGACTAATAGACTACTAAAGCAAACTTAAGTATGAAGTATTTCATGAGAATTATAAGAGAACTCAACAAATTCATGATTGTGTATGTCTCTCTCTATATATTATGAACCACAACTACATGACTGGCTATATGGAGTTCCTAATGTATTTCTATACTATATATACTACTATATATGACCCATGCTAACAATAAATAACCCTATCTTAATGTCCATATATGTCATATGCAAGTCTACCCATCTGGAACTTATATCTCCACAGTATTATCATCTTCAAATTATACAAGCCCACCTTCCATAGTGGCTACCTTTCTCACAACATGCCTTATGGTGGTGCTGCAACCATTTGGATATTCTGTCTTCCACAGTAGAGATACTCCTATTCAACTTGGTCTTCCATGATGGAGTTACTCCTATCAGTGTCTCAATACTAAAACCTCTACTTGGGGTAATAAAGGCTTTACCACTGAAACCCTGAGCATCTCCTATAGTATCCAATTGTATATAAGACTAGTAGTTATATTGTAATTCACTAGTCTGATAATAGATGAAGATAACTCATATTGAACTCAATCTCTGGTGTTCAATGGTAACATACTAATCAGCACTCACTCCCATCTTAGACTTCTTCCTATTATCTGAAGTTGCAACCATGCAACAGATAAACAGTGCAGCATATAAGCTGAAGCCAAGATCATTCCATAAGTCTACACATCTCTGAGTTCATTTTGCAGACTTTCACCCCAGTATAAACCACACCTGACAATATATCTATCATGAGATAAACACACTATTTGTCAAGATCACAAGAAGTGGACTTTGTTTATTTTATTTTTATTTTTTATTTTTATTTTTCTTTGGATTTACTTTTCATTTTTCTATTTTTAGAACAGTTAGGGTTAGGGTCAGAAGTGATTGGTTACAACATTGGTCACAAGACTTGGGAGAATAAAGTAGAAGGTTCTAGAACAAATGATATCATATAATATAGATACCACATGTTGACCTCATGTTCTACACATAGTCATTTAAGGTAGGGTGTACAGTAGTGAGTATAGACCATTGGTAGTAGTATAAAAGGTAGACTAGTTTGTAAAGGGATTTCTATCAAGTTCTCTTGTGTTACTCCTATACAAGAGTTATTCTTTTGTCCAATCCTTAAGACTTAAGACTATAACATTATTGACATATACCTTGATATCCTTCTAGCTTCTTCTCCCATAATCTAGGCCTATAACATAATGATATGTGACATGGCAATTGACCACAGTCACATGCCTCTTCATCATCCAAGAAATAAAAGAAAAAGATAAATTAAATCAAAGAAAATAGATAAAAAGAAAAGAAAAGAAAAATAAAATATAAGGGTTCAAGCATACCATGACACTTCTATGCCTAAGTCCTAAATATAGAAAAATAAAACAAAACAAAACTCAAAAAATAAAATAAAGGAAAATAAGAAAATAAAATAAAATAAAAAGAATAAAGTTAAGTCTATTGTTCACAACTCTGATACTTTAAGGTTTAAGTTGTAATAATGGTATCTACACTCTTGACCTGAGACCTCACACTACTACCAAAGCCTGTAATATTTTTTTCTCTAATCCTGTTACTCCCTACTACTGCTTTCAGAGTTTGATCTTAACTACACTTCTTATCCACTACTAAAGTAATCTCTCTTTCTTTCTAGGCTGATATTTTAGATGTTTCTATCAGGAATGTCTCTAATTATACCATTTTCATCATTTTTCATCATATAAGCTAATTTAGGAGATTAGAATATATAATATAGCTATATAGAATATCTATAACCTCCAGTGTCAGAATCAAAGACAATGAATTTGTTTCTTTCTTGTTTCTCTTCTCTTATCTAAGTCTTTCTTATTTTTTTTCCAATTCCTCTATTTCTTTTCCTTTCTTTTATTTTCTTATTTTTGGACTTAGTAAACTGCTAGTAATGAAAGAACAATATGATATCATATATCATATAAGATGATAACTTTTGTTTCTATAAACCTCTGGTGCATAGTCTGTATGTACTTTACATTTAGCCTATCCTAAATATTATAAGTTATGTAGATTAGACTCATCTGTACTAAAAACTCTACTGAGTTCTCTTGTGCTAACCAATACAAGGTTCTATTTTTACTCAGAACACTTGAGTTTAAGTCATAACATTACTCTATTCTCTTAGGATATCCTGGAGGTAAACAGTGTAATTACAGTACTTGATGATAAAACTTAAGTTCTTCTAGAGATTGTGAAATTTCATAAAATCCCACAAACACTGCTAGTTATCCTAATAACCTTCTTCAATTATTCCACTGTTCAAGGACACCATTTTCTGACTCTTAGAGGCAAACATTGCAAACTTCTTCAGCCTAGCTACTCTAAGAATTGTAGTTGGCTCACTTACTTGTACTAGCTAATCATATTATGTGCTAAATCAACTAGAACCATCCTTAATCATGCTCTCATTAGAGAGTACAAACAGTGCTTTTCCCCTGCAGAGTGTACCCAGTATCTGTGTGACTATTGCTAGGTAGAAACATGTCAACACATCTTTGCAAACTGTTCCAGGTTTACCCATAGTCTCTTAGTTAATCCATCTCTATCAATTAAGAACTTTGTTGACTTCTTGGAGGAGCATCCAAGCACTTTTGTCTTCTCTCCTCAAGAACAACCCCTCCCTCCCTATGAGCCTCCATGAGTGCTCAATTGGTCTGGTTTTCTATTTCTGTAGATAGTTTCTCAGTCTCACCTCTCTCAGTTTTTCTTGTTTCTGTATTCTCAGCATGATAGGTCTCTCTGAACTTGGACATGTAATTTGTAGATTGGTTAAGAGTAACCTTTATCTAGATTTCTCTTTGGGTTCTATTGTCACTGATAGTGTCTCTCTGCCTATGAAGGGGGTCTTGGTCTCCTGAGGCAAAAATTGTAGGCTACTTGTAGTAGTTAGTCTGCTATGGACTATAATCAAGCATCATGTAATATGGGCTTTATGCAAACAAGCTTGTGTTTCAACTAAAGCTGAGTTCATTACTGCTGCTGTGGGCTATCAAGAAGCTTTGTAGCTTCATAATTTTCTTGATTCCATTCAACTGCCTATCATCGTGCCTACTCCATCTCCATTCTGATAAGGAGTCTGCCATCAATCTCATCACTACTGGAAATGTGAATGAACATTACAAGTACATTGATACAAAGTATAGATTTATTTGTGATCACAATGAATATATTCCTACTAATCAACAATCTGCAGATGAGTTCACCAATGAGTTCACCAAACCACTTTCTTCAATAAAATTAGTCTTGGTCTTATCTTTGGACCATTTCGTGCATTACATAATATATTGTTTTTGACTCCCTAACACTCGTACTCAAAAAGGTTTACAGGGAATAATGGGGTGATGTGTAGGATGATGGATTCTAACATTCTACCTCAAAGTTTAAGAAAGGAGACTCGAAAAAAGGACTTGTTTCCGCGTCCTATTGAGTAAGCGTGGGAACAATTGAGTATAAAGATGGCCGATGAGACCTGTGGTGGGCGATGCCTCCGCGACGAGGCGATGGGGAAAAAAGACGGGGAGGACACATTCCGCGGCCTCCAAATGCCTTTATTCTGTTCCGCTCGTCGTTTGTGCGCAGCAATCAGGTTCCAGGCCGCGTCGAAGGCAACCATTCGACGCTGTCCAAGATCGTTGGTCTGTCCGCTGTCCGCTGTCCTGATCCCTCCTTACTCCCCCTACAGGTCTGTGCTGGAAAGCGCTCTCGCCTGTTGAGCGCCAGGTATGGGAGGACAAGGCTCGCCAGGCGCAGGCAGAGCACCGTTCTCTCTATCCGGACTGGCGCTGGACCCCCGAGGCCAATGCTCTCGCCAGGAAACGTACCCCCAAGAACGCTGACCCTGCCCGCAGGAAGGACAAGTCCAAGGCCCGTGAGCCAGAGCCAGACGACGATGCCCGTGTCGCCAAGATCGCTGATCTCGTCAAGCAGGGAAAGTCTGGTGCTGATCTCGCCACCGCTCTCGAACAGTGGCAGGCTGCCCAGCAACAACCTCCGCCCGACCCCGACCCTGGTCCAGAGCCCGATGTCGATGCCGACGCCGACGCCAAGTCCTCGCACGTACCCTTGTGCTCTCCCTCTGACATGTGGCCCAACACCGCCCCTGCCTCCAGCTACCACCACTGGTGGCCCGCAACATCCCCCACCGTCACCACGGACGGTCTGGGTTACGAACAAGATCAAGACTATTCCGAGGTCCAATCATTGATAACCCCAGTTCAGATGCCAGATCATCACAGCTGTCACCGTGACGATCTCCAATGGACTCGCAATTCCGGTAGAAACGGCATTTGTACGGTGATTACGGATCCTCTCACTGAATACCATCACTTTGCTCCACCCTCTCTCGTTGATGCACATCCCTATTTCCCACCAGATGATTCCATATCCTCCAACCCGACATTTACACCATCTACCTATTCATCTTTGACCGGCTGGGCCGGTGAATATGGCAATCATTACGCGGGTTCAGGTGTTTGTTGGCAAGGTCCTCAACGGCCGTCGTCATCATGGGGCCAGGAACAAATGGACACCCACCGTAAAATTTTCAACTATACCGACTCGTCATTGCTTACCCCCCGCCCCGCCAATCCCTAGACCTCTTAGACCTCGGTTTCGTTGATTTCGCGTCTCGGTCTCCCTTTTGCTTTCTATTTGCTTGTTCTCTCGCCTACAGGTGTATTATAAACACTCGTTTCATTCTCCATATTCACTACATACTTGTACTCATATCACAAGTCTCACCACGGGCTTCGGTTCCCTTGGTAGCTATCGTCGTTTTTTGCTCCTGTATTATTATTAGCATTATTGTCATCAGTATAAAATCGCTCTTGGGCCAGTGTGCAAATTACCTAATCACTATTATTCAGTTGTTGTATCACTTACATGGGAGCTCCTTCGCTAACCATTTCGCTGGAAATGAAGTTTGGCTTTGGCTTAATCGCTATCTCCATTTTCCTGTGTTCAGGCCTTCACTGTCGTTCGCTTTAGTCTACATGAATGTCATGTGTTCTCCTCCCTCCCCCCCCCTACGATAACCCGAAAGTCTGCTTGAAGACTGTTCATGTGCATCACAACGCTCATGTGGTCCGCTTGTATAAGTATAAACACTCAGCGCTCTAGCGAGACTTCTTCGTCACTTGTCCTTATTCACCACAGCATGTTTGGTGCATCACAACGGGTCAGGAACTTCGGTCAATTGACCCATGGACATCGCGGCTCCAAGACAACTATTGGATGCATAAAGAACAAAGGCATGGGAAAACCGGTGCAGCTTTTTTAGTCTCCCTCTTCCCCATCTGTACAGGCTTGTTCGCGAGAGCACTCTTCATCTCTTCTTACCGTTCCTCGTCTATCCAACTACTGTCATAGTCTCGTGATGGGGTCATCTGCACATTCTGCCGAGCTACCGAGTTCAGGAACAACCTGCTCAGAAGATTTAAAAGACGGACATAGAGCTCAGGAAACGCATCCATGTTCCATTTCATTGCATTCCCACTTTTTTTACTGGTAAACTTAGTAAATTCACAGCAAATATGGGATATTGTTCGATATTTTCCTTGAAGTTATATGTTGGTTATTGATCATGGCATCGTGAATAGTGGCAAACGACTTGGGATAGAACTCATCTTTTCAGTTCTGTGGGACCGAACAGTGCTGGCACAGACCCTATCAACTTTGTTTCCCCCGGGGTTATTGCAGATGCTGATATTGTTGTCAATGATGGTTCCGTTTTTCAATCCATGGCCGGTTTTGGTGGAACACTAAGTGCGTGTAAATTTTTTCTATCTGGTCTCTTGGCTAAGACGATGTCTCAGCTGATTCGTCTGCGTTGATACTGCAGGGTTTGAAGGTGTGAACACGACTTTGTCTGTAAAGATCAAGCCAAAAATGGTCATGTTTAGAGTCGAAATCCCTCAAATTACTACAATCTATTGAACGCCATTTTCAATCCAGTAGACGGTGCTGCTGGTGCTGGTATCAATTATATCCGAGTACCTATTGGTGCTACCGATTTCTCATCCAGTCGTAAAGCAGCCATACTCGTATTCAGTATTGATGACAACGTGCATAGTTTACAGCCTCGATGATTCAAGTGGTGACGCCAGTTTTAGAAACTTCGACATAACCCGTTCTCCGTCTTATCTTTTCAGCGTGTTGAAGGATATTATGGCAGTCAATGGCTATGTCAAGGTCCACATCTTACCCTGGTCACCGGTAAGAGTAATTAGCTATGTTTCTTGACAACCCAGTGTTGACTTTATGTTGACTTTATATAGCCAGCTTGGATGAAGACGACAGGAAAAATGAACGGGGGTTCTCTGAGATCCGACCTAGTCAGTGCATGCAAGTCTCAATTTGTTGCTTCTTTCTCCCGCACTCCTTGGGCTCATATTCTGTAGACCCAAATTACCTCTTGAAAGCAGTACAAGGCTTTGAGAGTCAAGGATTCCCCATCTATGCGATCAGTATCCAGGCATGTCGCTGTCTCGGCACCCTGATGCTGGCCAACGCTTATGTCACACTAGAATGAGCCCCAAAATAGCAACCCTACCTATCCCACCTGTATCATGACCCCTCAAGTCGAGGGACAAATAGGAGCTGCGCTTCGTGTACTCCTGAATGATAATGGCCTTTCTCATGTGAAGGTCGTGGGCTACGAGGTAGATCATTTCCTTATCTCTTTAGACCAACGCTGACCTCGTTTCAAAAGCATAATTGGGATACCGCTGGACAATATCCAGTCCAGCTGGTGAGCTGCCTCATCTGTGTTGACATGAGAGTTCATTATGTTCTTGTAGATGCAAGCTTTTGGGAATTCCTTTGCCGGTGTTGCATTCCATTGTTATGCTGGATCTGTCTCCAATCAGGACGCGTTCACAAGTGCATTCCCAGACAAGGTGATGTCTTGCTGGTTATAGCTATATACATGGACAAGCCTACTGAAACCCTGTTTCAGGAGGTGTATTTCACGGAATGCAGCGGAACTTTTGGTTCTGACTGGTGGAGTGATATTAAAGTAGTATAATTCTTTTCTGAATCTCTTTAAATCGCCTTACATTGTCTTTCAGTGGTATCTCGACAATCTGTAACCCACTTTTCTACTGAACTCTTCATTTCTTGGCTGAAATAGCGCTTCCAGATGGGTAGGCAGCATCTCCCGTGGTGCTCGAAGCGTGAGTTGTGATGCTTCTCATGTCGAGAATATTTACAGAAACACGTATTCAGGGCTTGATGTGGAATATTGCATTGGATGGGGGCGGAAATCCTAAATTACCTGGGACAGATAGCTGCAATGGACCAGGATGTCGCCCTCTTGTCACCATCAACACTGATGGAAGCTTTGAATTGAATCAAGAATGTACGTCCTGTGATTTCTTCATTTGTCCAATTTTCAATATACATTATTCCTGGATTTCAAAAGTTTACGCGATGGCCCAGGCCTCAAAGGCTGTAATACCCAAAGATAGTGGTGGTCCTTTTGGTCAACGTATAGGGGTTAATGTGGGCGGCTCGCTTTCATGGGCTCTCAGGGTTTCGGCTTTTATGACCGGAAGAGTTTCATCTAGTGATTGGGATCGATTTTCCATTGTTGTTCTCAATTGTAAGTAAATCTCGTGCTATAGAGCAACGTCGCTGTACTTATACCAAGGGGATGACAATACGAATGGAAATTGGAATCCTATTCCTGTTAAGACTACTATCGAATTTCGCGGCATGCAGGTATGTGTGTCTGTTTGTGTGTGTTTTGTTCAGGCGCTAATTTTTTCTCTCTTGAACTGGTCCGGAATACAAGGCAACATATACTTTTCCAGTTGGTGTTACCACGTTGTGGTGGTTTGCGCCTGCAAATAGGTTGAAGGAGAATCTTAACGTCACGATGGATACCACGATAGATGTATGAGAGCTATGTGTAACAACTCATTAGTTGATCGAGTTGATCATACGAAAAAGGTGGCAGCAAAGGCGGCAGTCTTAATTGCCCAACTGAAGAATACGAGGGGATCATCGCCATGAACCGGCTTTGTAGTGAAGGTGACCCCGTAGTTCAAGTTCAGTGTCAACTCAATGACAGAACCTTTGTGTCTGATATAGCAAGCCCAAAGTTCTCGCTCTGAAGCACCGGGGTTCAAGTGTT
>Ga0157357_1000837_pt1 | contig 12992 bp, 3 predicted proteins | sample AttcapACBM1_FD_111485 | JGI IMG/M metagenome (GOLD analysis project Ga0157357, IMG submission 111485) | Fungus gardens microbial communities from leaf cutter ant in Botucatu, State of Sao Paulo, Brazil - Atta capiguara ACBM1 | ecosystem: Host-associated > Fungi > Mycelium > Unclassified ... | reverse complement strand
CATGAAACTCCACTTCACTTCCAGATATTACTCTAAGAGAGATAGTTAGATAGAACAGTATCTCCTATCAGAGTTGAAGATAATAGACTCTAATTATTTTTAATTCCTTTCTCATTTTTATTTTATTTTTATTTTGGGACTTAAGACTAGGGGTTAGTGTGATGTTATATGTTACTGTCACTGTCACAGAATCACATGATATGATAAAAGATATAAAAGGACCTAGAACAAATAATATCATATAATATAGCAATAGCATATTGACCTTATAGCAAATACATATACTTTAGGATGGGGTAGAATAGTGTGTGTACAGACCACAATCTATAGTATATAAGATAGATTAGTTTGTACTAGGAACCCTATCAAATTCTCTTGTGTTAACCCTAATATAAGGTTTCTCTTATTGACCTACTCTAAGGTTTTTGAATTATAATACCTCAATGTATATTGTAATTACTAATAGAACAATTAGTCAGACCTTCTGCTTACAGAGTTTGTATACAACAATGCATCCAGTGCTATTACTGATATGTCATCATTTTTCATAAATAAAGGATAATACCCAAATATTACTGTATATCTAGAAAGAGATATCACTTCATTCAATGCCTGTGAATTTGCTGTAGATCTCAATGAATTGTAGAACACACTGAAAACAGAAATACTCACTATACAACAATAATACCAATAATCAGCAAATATACATAAAATCCCAAGACTAGATTTTCAAGTAGAACAACAGATATATATTAAGGCCCAGTTTTTCTATATTATGTAACCTTCAAAGAAGCTGTCAGAAAAATACCTAAGACTTTTCAAAATCATCAGCCAAGCCAGTACTTACTTATTTATGATCTATCTTTTAAAGTCAATACATATTATTCATCTAATGTTCTATATGTCCATGCTTGAATATGTGATGCCTAACATTTTCCACAGTCAATCAAAACCTCTATTACTACTGGTAGTAATAGATAGAGAAGCTGGATATGAAATCTTCTAGATTGTAAACTCAAAAATTGACTATAGGAGAGCATACAAGTTTCTCTATAAAGTTATCTGGCTAGGTTATGAAACCACAGAAGAAGAATCTGACTAGCTGCCCATATCCAAACTCACTCATGTACCCAATCTCATAGCTAGTTTCCACCAAAACTATCCAAAGAAGCTAGGCCTTCTTCCAATATTCCAATACTAACATCCTTGCCTCCTTTTCTCTCTTTTCTCTCTTCTTAATTTTTATTTTTTGTTTCTTTCTCTTACCTTCTCAAACTAGTGAAATCATAGCACTCAATACTCCTTGCACAACTAGGACTAAGCTTTTGGGGCTTTAAGAGAGAGGATACTGTTACATATTCTCCAATATTTGTGCTTTTGAGGTGGATAACACTTCAATTCCAACTGCCATCAATCCAAGGATCAAAGATCCTAACCTTACATTTCTCATCAATTTATAGAGTCTAAATAACAACCTTCACAGTAACTGACCACTCAGAGTATGTATAGAATAAATATTATTAGATTGCCATCTCCATATTTAAGAATATAGTTATGATGTATTGTTCTCCAGTCTGATAATCAACTTAAACTGTGCTAAACTTGTGTTTCTTCTATCTAAACTCCTCTGTTATCTAAATTTATAGCTATATAACAAATAGGCTAGATGTAATGTTATCTGTTGAAGCCAAGATTGTTATATCCATGTAAGTACCACATCTACCTCTGTTTTTATACATAGCTGTTAAGTTCTCTCTTTTATCCTGTCTTCTAAGTTACTATCATGGATAAATCAGCAAATGTGATTAATCTCTAATAATGATCAAGAATAGATATCTACTTTCCCTGATCTCTAAGCTTATTTCATAACTCTGAGATACTGAGAATTTTACTAAACTGGACATTTGCTGAAATTATAACAATGTTTATATTAAGCCTGGAGATAAGTAGAAGACTGCTTTTTATATTAATTACAGACTTTTTAAGCCTTTGGTTATATTTTTTGACATGACTAATAGCCTAGCAATGTTTCAGATAATGATAAATGACATTTTTTATAACCTCATAGTAAAGGATATTATAATTGTCTACTTAGATGATATCTTGATCTTTACTCAAACTTTAGAAGAATATTACAGAATAGTCTCTAGAGTCTTAGAAATACTAGCAGAGTACAAGCTATATCTCCAGTCTGAAAAATGCAAATTTAATAGGCAATAGATAGAATATCTAGATCTGGTCATATCAAAAGATTAAGTAAAGATAGATCTAGTAAAAGTAGCCAGAGTTTGTAACTAGCCAATTTCTAGAAATTATACTAATCTATAGACAATTCTTAGCTTTATCAATTTTTACTAGAGGTTTATCTATGAATTTTCAGGTATAGCATACCTCTTCTTTGATCTTAATAGAAGCAATAGTATCTGGACATAGACTATTAGCAAACAAAATACTTTCAATTCACTAAAAACAGCAACCACTTTTGTACCTGTCTTGACTTTCTCTAACATCTCTATACTATTTTTAATAGAAGTAGATAGTTTGGACTTCATAACTAGAGCTATGCTATTTCGAGAGTCCAAAGCAAATAGTAAGTAGCATTCAGTAACATTCTTCACTAAGTTCTGATCACCAGTTGAATACAATTACAAAATTCATGATAAGGAGATGTTAGTAATTATTCATGCTCTTAGAGAATAGTAGTATTTTCTTAAAGAAGCAGCAAACTCTATAGAAATTTGGATGAATTACTGGAATTTAGAATACTTCATAAGAGCTAAGAAGCTCAATCAAAGGCAAGCTTGCTAGTCACTGTATTTGGCAGAGTTTGATTTTGTGCTGTACTATTGCTGAAGTAAGTCTATAAGCAAACTAGATATACTTATACTTTCCTATCAACTAAATTACAAAGAAGTATCATATAATAATAAAAATATGATCTTGCTTAAGCCAGAGTTCCTAATAGCTTGAGTAATAGAATAGATGTCTGATTTGTGAACATTGGACTTGATTTTATTTTATTTTTATTTTCTTATTTTTCTTCTAAGTTCTATTTTCAATTTCTTTATTTTAGACTTAGATAAAGAATATGATGTGATATTATACAAGTTACAAAGTGTGACAAAGGTGTGACACCTATCACAGAGTGGTTACATAATCACATAACACAAAGAAAGACATAGAAAGTTCTGAAGCAAATAATGTTATATAGTATAATAACAACATGTTAGCCTTATGAAGTGTATATCAACTTTAGGATAGGTTATATTATGTGTACAGACTACAGTCTATAGTATATAAGGTGAATTAATTTGTACTTGAAACTTTATCAAGTTCTCTTGTATTACTCAATATAAAAGTGTGTCTTTTATCTTACTCTATAGACTTGAGTTATAACAAAGAATAGCAGTTAAAAATAAAGAATAAGATCTCTTGATGAATATTCAGTGTAGCAATTGACTTTATTACCAAAAAGAACTTGTAGTTAGAGTAGTAAGAGAATTCCAACAGACATCTGCAAAGTCTGTATATTCTTTGGAGTAGTTAGAAGTTAATGGTTTGCTCTTATTTTATAGTAAGACCTATATTCCTAATTGTTATGACTTAAGACTAAAAGTTTAGTCAAAAGAGGGAACTTGTATTTAACACAAGAGAACTCAGTTAAGTTCCTAGTATAGATGTATCTACTCTTTATACCTCTAATGCATAGTCTATATACACTTTTTATTTAGTTTACTTCAAATGTTATAAATTATGTAAATAAGAGTTATTATCTCTCATGATGTATGATATTATCTCTCTGACATGTTACATGACATTGTGACTGTGACTGTTGTGACAGTAATACATGACATCATACTGTTCCCCTTTCTACTAAGTTTAAAAGTAAGAAAATAAAAGAAAAGAGATAATGAAAAATAAGAATGACTTAAATAAGCAAGTAGAAATAAGAAAGAAACAAGTCCACTGTCTTTGATTCTAACACTAATCTTTATAATCTTTGCTATCACATAGTCTCTCTATATTATGACACTGAGATTGCTAAACATACTGAGTATTGAAAAACACTAGAATTAGTATTTTGAAGTTACCGGTAGCCTCAGATATCTAGATATATCAGTCAATATGTCAGTATCTGTGATCTTTGCTTGCAAACAAAGCCTATTTACCAATTACTACTTGGAGAACTAACCTTGCTGGCTATACCAAATGCAAGATGGAATACTATCAGTATAAACTTTGTTGTTGAACTTTTAGAGTTGTCAGGGTTTAATGTGGTAATGACTATGGTAGATTCTGTGTCCAAGAGGGCATATCTTATTCTAACTCACACTACTATTACTGCAGAGAGAATAGCAAAATTATTTCTATACCATATATAGAAATTCTATGGTTTTTCTTCTCATATTGTTTTGAATAAAGGTTTGTAGTTTGTTGCTCTCTTTACCAAAGGGCTTTACCACCTACTTAGAGTTGAGATTGTATCTTTAATAATATAGCACTCTCAGTCAGATGGTCAAACAGAGCAGGTGAACCAAAAACTCAACTAGTATCTCTGGATTTTTGTCAATAAAAGGCAGAGTGATTGGCATGATCTTTTTCTATTAGTAGAATTCCAGCACAGAAACTATGTACACTTCTCAACACAGCAACTACTATTTCTCCTTAATACTAGGTATCTCCTATAGATGAGGTTTAAGTCTCATTAACAGGAGTCTAAGCTAGAAAGTGTCTCAAAGTTCATAAAGCAGATACACTTTGTACTTGAAGAAGTAAAGCCTGTTATTTGCAAGTCCCAAGATGATATGGTAAGGTACTACAATCAATGACGTACTCCTACTCTAGTATTCAATCCTAATAATAAGGTATTCTTGGACTTTTTAGACATTTATACTATCCATCCTTCTGCTCAACTTTTACATTGTCACCTCAAACCTTATATAGTAGTAAAACCCATATTATATTGTCTAAAGCTCCCATCTGGACTTCAAAGACTACATCTAGTGTTTCATATAGTCAAGCTTACCCCAGCCTCTAATAATCCAATCTCTAGCAAACACTTAAGCTAATCTCTGAATCCCATTATTATTGATGGAAAAGAGAAATGAGAGATTGAGAAGATCTCGAACAGCTGCTGGCATAGCTAGAGATACCAATATCTGATTAAGTGAAAGAAATCAGGCCTGAAAGTAAACTCTTGGAAGAATACTATAGATATGTTTGCACTAGATAAAGCAGCAGAGTTCCATTTTCTTAATCTCTGAGCTTCAAGATTCATTTGAGTGGTAGAATTTTAAAACATCAAGTTCTATCTTATACCTATTGCTTTGAGGTATAGCAATCTTGAGGAGAGGTAAATGCAAGGGAACTATCAACTCCAATCTCTAGTAATAAAAATATAGAGTCCATTATACAATCTCTGCTATCTTTACTGTCAAATTCTAGCCCTTATCTATGTTTATGTCTTTACCTCTCTGTATTTCTGGTCACTATCAGATAAGTTCTTTCCAATTTCAGATATTGTTCTTGATATTTCCATCAGTATTTCTAACTATCTGGTACAATTATTCTAGCCTTATGTCAGTATTGTTCCACTTGATTGCCATAAACTAGTAAAATACTTAGGGTAGCTATTACCTCCAGAGAACCTTATTATATTCTCTTAGATTTTTCTGGAGTTGTAATTCCTACTGAATCACTGTAGTATTTACCCAGTTACTCTAACAGTAAATATCTACAGAGATGCTGTAGAGATCAAGAAGATCTAATAATGTTGTGACAAGATATTAGTGCAAAAACTAAGGGTAAGGGGTTCACAGAGTTGACTTAGGCTTTGGCCTACTATAAACTCAAATTTAGATAAGGCAGTAAATCTCTTTATATCCATCTTCCTTTTTAGATTACTATGACTCAAAGCAAGAGACACTGGTTGAAAGTTGATACTTTGGAAATCTGCAAAATGAATAAACTGTGAAGCTATGGGATTGAGACAATAAAACTTGGCCACTTTATTGTTACAAACTCAAGACCTTAGAGTTGATCAAGAGAAAGAACCTTGTATTAGGGTTAACACAAGAGAACTCAATAGAGAACTCTATACAGGATTGGCTTTCTTATATACCTAGAACTCATGGTCTATGCTAGCTATTTATACCCTACCCTAAACAGTCATGTATATGCCTTAAGGACAACATGTGTTATACATGTTGTATGATATCATCCTTCCAGAACTTTCTATGTCCTTCTATGCATCTCATGACTTGTGACTATGTCATCTGATGTGACTGTGTGATCCTGTTACTCTAACCCTAACCCTAAGTTCTAAAAATAGAAAAATAGAAAATAACTCAAAAGGAAAATGAAAATAGAAAAGAAAAGGAAGATAAATTTAGTCTACTGCTTTCATCTTTGATATTTATCAGATACAAACATGTTCATAGCATTTTTCCATAAGTTTGCTTCTAGTTCAAAACCTTTTCACTTGATTAGGTATTGGTATCTCTTATAATCCCAGCAGCTATTCAGAACCTTCTCTACTATCTTATTACCAAGATAAAACACTAAGGTAGAAATATATCTTTGATTGTAATATCTTACCATGTCTTCTTGAAACTTACAGATGATAGACCTTACTTCTTCTAGTATAACCTTTATAAAATTAGTGAACTTCAAGATACTTTTTAATTTAGATCTCTTCCGGTAAGGCTCAAATCCTATCTATGGTAAATGTCCAGTGTTAAGAAAGAATAGTGGTTGTTACATAGAAGAGTATATATAATTATTATGCTAAAACTCTGCTAGTGAGAGAAAATCTTGCTAGTTACTCTGCTGTTTGTTGATAAATATCCTTAGATATTGTTCAAGCTCTTACTTTACTTGCTCCATTTGTTCATCTATTCAAGAGTTTCAAGCAGTAAAAGATGCAAATTTAATGCTGCAAAGTTGGTATAACTTCTTAGTGAAGAACATAACAAATTGTAGACCTTGGTCCAAAACTATGTGATTGGGAAGGCCATGGAGTTTCTATATATAGTATAGAAAGAGTCTTGTAACACTCTCCATAGTAACTGTAGTATAAGTGAAAACAAAGTAAGTTTTCTTTGAAACTAAATCTACTACTGTCATCACTGCATTAAACCCACTAACTCAGAAAGTTTCACTACAAAATCAATACTGATATTTTTCTATCTTACATTTGGTATAAACAATAGGTATAACTTTCTAAGGGATGAATGATAAAAGGGCTTAGTCTACAAGCATAAATCACTAGTGCTAATGTATTAACCAATGTATCTGGACATTTGGAGCTATTAATAGCTCTGCAACATCAATTGCAAGGTTTTTCAACATTTGGTGTGACCAGCTACCTTTGTGTTATGATAAAGAGATATAATATACCAGTGCAAGTCTAAAATATCAGGGACATAGACCTTTCTCTAAAAGAAAAGCAATCTATTTACTCCTGACTACTATATTAACTTAAGAAGGCCAATCAGCAAAGTTCTTAAGCTATGTTAGCCACTAGTTTTTCTTGTTGATTTGCTTTATTTCCTTGATAGATATTTATGAGAAGGTTATATTTTTCTTCTTTGAATGCTAGTTCTTCTATTACTCATACTACTAGATATTCTAGCTTGAGCAATACTATATCATTATTATTATAGAAGCCATTACTATAGTCTGTCTTCAAAACAGTGTATTCAGTTTTTATAATTAAATTTCTTGGCTATCATAAAGTACTTTAGGTTTCTATAGTCTGTTTAGATTTCTGTAGGGTTTAGTATAGTCTCAATGTGGAAGAGAGCAATAATGTTTAAAAAGACTAAGATAGATATAAAGATGATAGTAAGCTTTAGAATATTAAATATTGCTTGTTAGTCTAGGGTCCAGTTCTAAGTACTATTGTCAAGATCACAAGTGGACTTAGTTTTTTCTTATTTTCTTATTTTCTTTTTCTTTTTCTTTTTGATTTATTTTTATTTTTTTTATTTTTAAAACTTAGGGTTAGGGTTAGTGATAAATATCACACTGTCACACAGCAGGTCACATCTGATGATATGGTCACAAGTCACTAGATGTATAGAAGAATATAAAACATTCTGAAAGAAATGATATTATACAACATGTGATACACATGGTTATTTATGGTAGGCTAGAAATAGCTCGCATAGACCATTAGATATTTGTATATAAGGTAGACAGTCTTGTACAGATTTCTCTATTGAGTTCTCTTATGTTAACTCTAATATAAGGTTCTTTCTCTTGTCCAACTCTAAGGACTTGAGTCGCAACAACTATAACTATTGATGAGATTAATAAGAGACTACATAACAGATAAGAACTTATGAATGAATTACTAGTAGAAGTTAGTAAAACCCAAGAAAGTTTGTAGCTTTATACAATTTTTTAGAGTTAGCCAATTTTGAACTTTAACTATCTTAATAGGGTTTATCTCCACTTAATCCTCTGAAATAACTAGACTTAAGTATTTGATTCATTGTTTGTCAAACTTATATTTTTCAGAATATAAGAATAGCTTATGCTTAGCTAGAACTTTTATATAATACCTTCCACTATGAGGTTCTAATAGATGTCATTTATCATGATCTAAAAGATGGTAGAACTATTAATCATATTAAAGAATATTACTAAAATATTACAGACTTTATTCAACTTGTATATTTACAACTAGTAAACCAATTCTTACAAAATAAGTTGTGCTAGAAAGCTCCAAATAAGGATTATGTTGTGGCAACTACTAGTCAAGATGACTAATAGACCACTTAAGTAAACTTAGAGATAAAGTATTTTATAGGGATTATAAGAAAACTCAATAAGAAGTCCCTAATACATTTTTACACTATATATACTAGTAACACATGGTCTATGCTAATGATAAATAAGTGTATTCTAATATCCATGTATCTGCCATGAGTATACAATATATATACTATGAGATGAACATACAGTTAATATATATCTTAACATTATCTTTTCAGCCTCTTTTCTCAGATTCTAGGCTTATGACATTATGTCATGTAATGCATTATGTAACCACATTCATGTATCTCTTTATTGTCTAAGAAATAAAAGAAAAAGAAAAATCAAATCAAAGAAAATAGATAAAAAGAAAAGAAAATCAAAATAAAGTATAAGAGTTTAAGTGTATCATGATTGGCCATTTACTACATATATACAAAATGTACAAAAGTGATAACAGATCTGATGTAGTCAAAAAGATTATCAAGGAAAATTACATCTTCAACAATATTGTCTTAGTGTCGAGGCTAAGAGTCATCAAGGTTTTACCTAAATCCAACATGTCTATCATTTAGATTAATATCTGGGATGTCCAGAGTAGTTCTAAGGCCAAAGACTTGATTAACAGATGCTTCAATGTTGGAAGCTTCATCACAATGATTCATAGAGCAAATATGAACCTAGGCATTCCTCAGTGTAAAAACTGCTAAAAGTGGGGTCACATAATAGAATTCTACAGGATCCAAGGCTCCAAGTGCATCAAATACAATGGACCTCACAAGTTGGAATACTATCAGCAATTTGGATGGTGTTATAAGGTGAATGACAAGATCAACCTGCCTTAACTGGAAACCTAGATAGGATAGTCTTGTTCTCACATGTTCAAGTGTGTCAACTGCAAAGATAATCATCAGGCTGATTTGAATATGTGTCCATTCTAGAAATACTGCTTTAACAAAGAGTGGTACTCAAAGGAATATCAAAAACTTTGCAAAAACAGGAAACAGTCTATTCATTCAAGCATGAATGGTAACAGCTTATGATTACTAAAGATATCAAAATATTTTTACAGAATGTGCAGAAAAACAATTTGATTGTTAATACAATTCTTGAAACTCAATTTCCTTTTGATGTAATTTTTATCCAAGAGTCATCCTGGACTACTATTCATTCTATCTCCAGAAGTATAGAAGACAAAGAGCTGGTAGGAGTATCCAATCATTCCAAATGGCTTATCTTTGCTAAGAATTTGTCAAATAACAATGACTCTCCAAGAGTTGTCACTTATATCAACATCAGACTGTCATCTTTTTGATTTTTACTTCATAGGAACCTCCTTAACCACAGGGATATTCCTCTCATATCATTTTTCAACAATAGCATCATTTTCTTCCTTATGAACATGTATTCTAACTCTTCATAATCTGCTTTAAAGTATCTAAAGGATACTGAAGCCAATATTCACAATGTCCTTGTTATGACTAGTGACTTTAATATCAGAGACAGTTTATGGGATCCTCTTTATCCTCATCATTCATCTTGTAATGAGTTTCTTTTTGAAATAGCTGACTCTTTTAATTTAGATATTTCTACTCCTACTAATTGAGTTCCTACAAGATATTCTAATAACAATCAAGATGTAAACTCAGTGCTTGAGCTAATATTCTTACAATTTGGGTCTGATAAACTTGACAACCACTCTATTCATCCAGATTAGAGACTTACTTCAGATCATACCCCTTTAACAGTTATGATTCCTATTGTTGAAGAATATATTCAAACTAGAAAGCAAATGATTGTTAAAGACAGTGAAGAGGAGAGTGTCTTTGTCAAGAAATTGATTGAAGCTTTCAAAGACATTGATATGAGTGACCTATCTAACATTGAACAACTTGAAAATGTCATTCTTAGCCTTGTCAATTCGATAGAAAGAATATGGGTAAAAAATTCAAAATCAGTCAATATCACAAAGCACTCTAAGAGTTGGTGAGACACTAATTGCAGTAGGGACCTGGAGAAGTACAGGCTGACCAAGAGCATAGAGGACTGGAAGCAGTTTAAGAAAACAATCAGAAACACAAAATGTTTATATTTTGACCTTAAGATTCAAGAGATCTCTAACAAAAGACAAGGCCCTTGGAAACTAATGAATTGGGTTAACAAATGCAAACTCCTAGCTGTTGAAGCAGTCAAATATAATGGTTTTTCTTGTCTTAAAATTAAAGACTTATAGCATGTGCTTCACTTATTATTCAATATAGCTCAAAACTATCAAATTAACATTGATGTTTTAAATAAAATCCCAAATGCACAATCATTGACCTAGGTCCTATTCTTGGAGAAGGAGTTCATAAGCTCTATTGCCAAATATAATAACTTGTCTACTCCAGGACCAGATAAACTATTATGGAAATATCTAAAGTATATTATCAAGAACAAAAGGTGTCTGAAAAGTATTATCAACATTGCTAATGTGTGTTTTGAACTAGGTAAATAGCCTTTATATTTTAAAACATCTAGGACTATTGTCATCCCAAAGCCCAATAAGGAGTTGTATGATTCTTCTAAGTCATTCAGATATATAGTCCTTCTCAATACTCTAGAAAAATTGATTGAGAAAGTAATTGGTAAACGTTTTCAATTCTAATTGATTTCAAACAACTTCATTCATCCAAGCCAATTGGGTGGACTCTGTCAAGCACAGTTCACACCAGGGTAAAAGTCCGCAAGATGGACTTGGAGATGTGCAGACTTATTTGAATGACCTTGACTTTAGCTTATATGCTGTGCCATCTATCTGCCACATGGTTACAACTTCAGATGATAGGAAGAAGTCTGAGATGGGAGTGAGTGCTGATTTAGTGTGTTGCTGTTGAACACCAGAGATTGAGTTCAATAAGAATTTATTTTTATTAATTATCAGACTAACGAATTACAGTGTAATTACTAGTCTTATATATGTGTTCCTACTATAGGAGATGCTTAGAGTTTTAGTAGTATAGCCTCTATTACCCTGAGCAGAGGTTTCAGTGTTGAAACACTAACACAGGTGACTCCACCATGATGTTATGAACTTAAATCCTTAGAGTTGGATAAAAGCACAAACTCTTGTATTAGAGTAAATACAAGAGAACTCGATAGAGATCCCTTTACAAACTGGTCTACCTTATATACTACTACCAATGGTCCATGCTAACTACTGTGCACCCTATCCTAAACAACCATGTGTAGTACATGAGGTCAACATGTGGTATCCATATTGTATGACGTCACTTGTTCTAGAACCTTCTTCGTCTTTCTCTCAAGTCCCATGATCAATGTTGTGACCACCCCATCAAATGTGACTGATTTGATCAATCACTTCTAACCCTAACCCCAGAGTTCTGAAAATAGAAAAGATGAAAAATAAATCAAAAGGAAAATAAAAATGAGAAAGAAAATTAAAAAAAAAAACTAAGTCCACTTTCCGTCATCTTGACACATAAAAGACCAAGTCAATAGGAGTATCTCCATCATAGAAAACAGAATATCTGGATGATTGCATCACCACTACAAGATATGTTGCAAGAAAGATAGCCACCATAGAAGACAGGCTTTAATTGTTGGCAAGGAATGTACTATGGAGATGTGTTTTCCAGATGAGTGGACTTGGTATATGACAGACTCAAACAAAGGTCAACAGCCAATATGGATATTGCCCTTACATATTTCATTTGCTCAGGATAGGTCAGAAATATTATAACAAGTACTCTGGCTTTTGATATTGCACAGTTTTTCCCTTCTTTAAACCACTGCTTACTTTTTCACATTCTTAGTAAAGCTGGTTTTGACCCTAAGGTTGAACAATTCTTCTCAAACTATTTAGTTGGAAGGAAAACTCAGTATTTCTGGAACAATTTTTCTTCTTCATATTTTAATGTTGATATTGGAGTGGGATAAGGATCTGCCCTGTCTCCTATTTTGTCTGTCTTATATTTAGCTCTGGTTCTTCATATCCTTGAAAAACACTTAAAAAATCTTAAAATTCCAGTTTCTATTCTTTTTTTTGTTGACAATGGTCTTTTTATTGTACAGAGTAAATCTCTAACAATTTTGAACTCATTTCTTTTTTGTAGTTACAATATTGCTTCTTTGCTTTTGGAGAAATTTGGTCTTATAATGGAATATAGAAAGACAGAGGTGTTCCATTTTTCTAGGTCACATGGTGCTTTTGACCCTCTCCTCCTCAATCT
>Ga0157357_1000836_pt1 | contig 12992 bp, 7 predicted proteins | sample AttcapACBM1_FD_111485 | JGI IMG/M metagenome (GOLD analysis project Ga0157357, IMG submission 111485) | Fungus gardens microbial communities from leaf cutter ant in Botucatu, State of Sao Paulo, Brazil - Atta capiguara ACBM1 | ecosystem: Host-associated > Fungi > Mycelium > Unclassified ... | reverse complement strand
TGCACAGTAGTTAGCACGGACCATGGGTACTAGTATATAAGGTAGACTACTCTGTACTAGGAACTCTATCGAGTTCTCTTGTGTTACTCAATACAAGAGTTGTTTCATTGCTTAACTCTTGAGCTTTGATTCATAACACATGAGGCAGACATGAGGATGAAGTATGGACATAAGGGCAGGGTTAAATATTAGTAGCACGGACCATGAACCTTTTGTATAAATAGGACTCTAATTAAGAAGAGGCTCCTTGTTGAGTTCTCTTGTGAATTCCCACATTATACTTCTTCTTTGAGGTTTACTCATTAGTGAGATCATTGGACATTGTGTCTAGTAGTTGCCACAACACTACTCTTGCTTCTTTCTGAATTCTCTTTATTCTTTTTGCAAATTCTATTGCCTTTTTTATCTTTCTCTTGTTATAACTTAGATCTTAGAGTTAAGATGAAAGTACACTCTTATATTGAGTAACATAAGAGAACTTGATAGACTTCCAAATACAAACTAATCTATCTTATATACTACAAACTGTGGTCTGTATACACACTATAACTAATCTATCCTAAAGTTTATATATACTCTATAAGATCAATATGTTGTTACTATGCTATATAACATCATTTGTTTCAGAACCTTTTATATTCTTCTTTGTATTATATGATTGTGTAACATATGATAGTGACATTTATCATGTATCTATCATGCTTTGTGACTTGTGTGACAATTACTTATAATGTCACATTATACCCTTTATTTAAGTCTAAAATAAGAAATAGTAAAAATAAAAACCAAAATAAAATAAGAAGAAAAATAGCAAATAAAAATAAAGGAGAAAGAAAATAAATAAAAACCAAGTCCATTATTCACAACTATAACATCTCTTTCTTCTAATATTTGCTCTTATTCTTAACTCTTTCATAGTTGGCTATAAATAAGGACACTCTAGTTGTCAAATGAACTTTACTATTTACTACAAATTCTACAGATATCAGCTATTCAAACCAGTCCTTTTGCCTATAATTTATAAAGAACCATAAATACTATTCCAGTTTCTGGTTCATATATTCTGTTTGTCCATCTATTTATAGATGGAAGGCTGTTGGTAATCTCATTTCAATTTCCAACATTTAGTTCAACTTCTTAGTCAACCCTACTACAAATTATAGTCTTCTGCTAATATCACACTTTCTGGTAGTCTATATTATTTTAAAAAAACCTAGCTAGTTCTTTTGCAGATGTTACTTCTATTGTTGCTACAAAATGTATTATTTTGGACATTCTATTATATACTACTAGGATTGTATTCTTTCCTGCTATCAGTAGTAACTTAGTAATGAAGTCCATCATTAGATATATCTATGGTTTTTCTAGTAAATATTGACTTTTCTGCCAGTATCTCTATTCTATTCTTCATTTTCTAGCATAAGTCATATCTGTTTACATATTTTCTTATATCACTTATTACTCAAGGCCACTAATAGTTGCTTGTTACCAACTTTATTGTCTATTTTCCTTCATGTTGTTAGATGTATATTATATTTCATTATTCAAGATCTAGAAGGACATTTAAAAAATCTATAAAAGAAATAAAAAATAAAATGTTACCTGAGAATGTAAAAAATAGATCAGAATAACCTTTGACTTTAGCTTATGTACTATACCTTTACAAGTCACATGAGTTGTATATTTTGGATTAGAAACTGGAGACTTAGAGAGTAGAAGACCACTGGAAGATGGCAAGATGTTGTTGCTAATATCAGAAGAGAAATGCTAGTTTTAGTTAATTTTCAGAATGACTACTACAGTGTTAACTACTGGATTATATACTAGTCAGTATACCTAGGGTAGCTATCTGTAATGTAACTGCTAAGCAAGTTACTCTAATTACTAGTAATCCTCAGATGTCAAGGTATAGAGTTTCATAGAGTTGTCTTAGACTAGCAAGAACATAGAATAAACAGGTTTGATCTGCATCAGAAGAGATTAGAGAATGTAGATGAGAGATAAGTGATTATTCATGGGTTGGAATAGATGAGATCAGAATATAGAATATAACACATGTCTTGCTGTTAGTATATCATGATATAATCAAATTATATTTACCTTCAATTCTTCATCTTTTGGTACATATACCTTTCTCTCTTTCAATACCAATTCTCCTTCTATTTGCTATTCTTCATTCCTTAGTATTTTCATCCTAGCTTTCTTCATTTCTTCTACTAATTTAACTACTTTATCATTCTTTTCTCTAGTCTTTTTTATTTTTTCTATTATACCTACTTTTGGTTCTTCTACTACTACTTCTACTAGTCTTTAAATCCATTCTGCTTTTATTAGCTTTTTATTTTTGTTATCATTTTCTACTCCCACTTTTCAATCTAACCTCCTACTAAGTTTATTTGCTTTTTCTATCTTATTTCCTGGTACATGTTTTAAGGTAAAGTTGAACCTTGATAGATATAATGCTCATCTTGCTTGTCTATGATTTAACTTCTGTGCTTTTATGAAGTATTCTAAATTCTTATGGTCTGTCTAAACCTCAAACTTGAATTTTGTATATCACAAATGAGCTACTCACTGGTTGTGATGCTTGAACTTAATAGTGTTTCAGAGATTCAATATAAGGAGATAATAATAATAATTGATGTAAATTAATGTTGTTAAGTCTGAGGTCTAATCCTCAGACACAGAAGTATATATACAAAAGAGTGATGGTTTGTGCACAAGCTGTTGGCATCACATGATCAAAACTTGTACCTGATGGGAGCTGTCATCTGTCATAGCAGCTGTCAGGCTAATTTTAGAAGATAACTAATTATGTTACTATATTAATATGCTTGTATCTCTACCAATACTTATTACTTTGAGATGCATCATATATCATTGTAAATGGATTGATAAGCACTTTCCAACACAAGTTCAATTGTGTGAATCTGTTCAGCTGTTCATGAGATATTAGCAGACAAAGCTTTTACAGCTACTGATAGCCTGATATCTCAGTTGTTTGTTTTCACTTTTGTGCATCCCACACATATGCAGATAACCCTCATTTGGGGCTTTCTAGCACAACTTAGTTTGTGAAAATCAGTCCACTGGTTGTGGAGATACAAGCTGAATGAAGTTTGTGACAGTACCATGTAACCCCTGCCATCATTAACCCTAACCCTAGGTGCTAAAAAATAGAAAAGGAAAACTAAATCAAAAGAAAAATAGGAAATAGGAAGAAAATAAAAAAGAACTAAGCCCACTTCTCACAATTCTGACAATAGTAAGCTTATAACAGCAGCAGGTAGAGTTTGTGCTAAAGTGTGACCCATATGCTATAGATATGGATAGGGAGAGAAACAATGATTGTTACAACTATGAGAGATTTGGTCATATTGTAAGACATTATAAGAATTAGAGAGTGATTGAACAAGAACAACAAATTAGCTACTAAGGAAATAACAGTAATTTAAAAGAGAGAAAAAGTCTGATAGTTATCAATTAGACTTTTTTAAAGAGAAGTAACAGTGGAAATTGGACTTGGAAGGATTGATGTACAAGAGAGAATAATGGTAGAGGTATTGTTGGATAATAGTATAATGGATTTGGTTATGAGTTCAGAGTTTGCTAGAAAGTAAGAATTTAAGTTGAAGAAAATAGAAAACCTAATATATATATATAGGATATAGAGAGATGACAGAAATCAATGTGATAAGGGCACAGAAGTGAAGTGTAATTTTGGGAATACCATGACTAGCTGTTATATGTCAAGTCTACCCAACCAGAAAATATATTTCTATAGTAATATTGTTTTCTCAACTACAAGTCCATCTTCTATGGTGGCTACCTTCCTTACAATATACTCTTGTGGCAGTGATATAACAATCTGGATATTCCATCTTCTATAACAGGGATACTCCTATCTGACTTAGTCTTCTATGGGAGAGTCATACTCCTGTCAGTGTTCTACCACTAAAACCTTGAGCATCTCTTATAGTCAATCCTTGTATATAAGACTAGTAGTTATATTGTAATTTTCTAGTTTGATAATCAACAAAGATAACTCTTATTGAACTCAATCTCTGGTATTCAACAGTAACACCACTTACTCCTATCTTAGACTCCTTTCTCTTTCTGAAGTTGCAACCATGTAGTAGACAGACAGTGCAGTATAAGCTGAAACCAAGATCATTCTATAAGTCTGCACATCTCTAAGTCTATCTTGTGAGCTTTTACCTCTAGTATAAACTATGTCTAACACTAGCACACCACAATTCTTAAATTGATGGGAAAACAGAAGAAGTAAAAATAACAAAATGTTTAGAGGAATGTGGGAAGAGAAGAAAAAAGAGAGAAAGAAGAAGGAAGAAAAGAAGAGGAAAAAACCAAACAAGGAGAGGACAATAAAAGTAAATAGGATAGCAGAGAAATGGGAAATTTGAGATAAGGAGAAATTAGTGAAGTTAGAGAATGAAGCTAAGAAATTGGTACTTCCAAGATTTCACAAGTGAATTTATATCTTTGGAAAGAAAGCAAGTGAAAGGATACCAATAAGGAAGATATGATATCATATAATAAATATGAAAGAAGGGTTTGTACTGAGGAAGGAAAAGATGTATCTATTATCAAGAGAAGAGAGGAAAGAGGTACATGAGTTCATAGATAAACAATTGAGAACAAAGTACATTAGACCCTTAAACTCATTTCAAACAACACTAGTATTCTTTATAGGAAAGAAGAACAGTAAAAATAGAATAGTTTAGAATTATAGATATCTAAATAAATAAACTGTAAAAAATAATTATCCCTTGCCTTTGATTTCAGATATTGTAGAAAATATTGGTACTAAGAAAGTATTCACTATATTAGATTTATGTTAGAGCTATAATAATGTACAGATAAAGAAAAGAGATAAGTAGAAGATAGTATTCATAACTTCAGAAAGATCATTTGAACCTACAGTAATATTTTTTAGACTTACTAATTCTCCAGCAATATTTTAAATGATGATGAACAAGATTCTATAGGACTGTCACATCCTGTTCTGACTATATCTGTTTCAACCCATGGATAATTTCTTTATTCTTATCCACACTTCTCATCTTTGTCCAGTATAGATTATATCTTTCCATTTATCTTTCCACTTTACCTTGGATGTTTTGACTAGTCTTGGTTAACTTTATAAACCTCTATTTCCTAATATCCAAGGATCACTAGAAATCAGGGTAACTTACTTAGTAGTTATATTTCAGATAGCTACTCTAGATATACTACCTAGTATATAATCCGGTAGTTTATATTATACTAGTTTATTCTGAAAATGAAACAGAGAGAAATTACAAAATTCATGACAAGGAGATATTAGTGGTGATCATAGGATTAGAAAATTGGAGGTATTTACTAGAGGGCACAAAGTTTAAGTTTAAGGTTTAGACAAATCATAAGAATTTAAAGTATTTCATGAAAGTACAGAAATTGAATTGTAGATAAGTGAGATAAGCTGTATATTTGTCAAGATTTGATTTCACTTTGAAAAATGTACTAAGGACAAGAATGAGAAAAGTGGACAGACTGAGTAGAAGACTAGATTAGGAAATAGGAGTAGAAAATAACAATAAAAACAAAAACTAATAAAAAAAGAATGGATTTGAGGTTTAGTAGTAAAAGAACCAGAAGTAGATATAAAGTATTGAAAAGTGATAGATAGCAGATAGATAGAGAATTGATATTGAAAGAGAGAAAGATTTATATATCAAAAGACAAAAAATTAAGGATGGAAATTATCTAGTTACATTATGATGTACTGCTGATAGGACATAGAGGGTAATGGAAGATAATGGAGTTGGTAATGTGGAATTACTGGTAGCCAGAAGTAACAAAAGATGTAGGGAGATATATAGATGAATATGACTTATATTAGAAAATGAAAAATAGAACAGAGGCATTAGCAAGAAAGTTAATAGCAAATAAGGTACTGGAAAAGCTGTGAATATATTTAATAGCAGACTTAAGTTGCCATTGGTAGCAGGGAAGAATGTGGTTTTGGTAGTTTGTGATAGATTGTCTAAAATAGCACATTTTGTGGTATATGAATGTCAGTCAGGTAATAAGATATAGAGAACTAGTAAAGAGGTAGAAAATAGAAGAAGTGAAACCAATAAAGGTAGAAGGAGTTAAAGAATAAGAGATAGAGAAATATTAAATAAAAAGGAGAAGAATCTAAAGAATACAAAGGAAACAGTAGCAGAATTTGAAGGAAGACTAAGTGCAAAAGTTAGGAAACAAGAAAAATTGAACATAGCAAAGAAACAAAACTTCAGAAGAAGAAAGTTATCAGGGAGATATATAATAAAAATTTTATATTGAATAAGATGATAGAAAGTTTAAAAAGAAGTATTTAAAGAAGTTGCAGAGGGACTGGCAAAAATTGAAGTCAGTTTTTCTAGAGAAGAAACTTTGGGAGGAAGTAATATTAGAATTGAAAATAATAAACTTTACTTGTTTTATTTTCCTTTGTGATTTTTATTTTTATTTTTATTTATTTTCTTATTTTAGACTTAGAGTTAGGATTATAGTATGATATCATAACTGTTATACATTATGACAAGGTTCCATATATTAGTCATATAATCACATGATATATAAAAGAATATAGAAGATTCTAAAACAATGATCTCATATAGCATATTTACTATAAATTAACCTTATAGATAATACATAGCCTTTAGAATAGGTTAGTATTAGTCTCTTATAGACCACTAGCTAATTTATAGACACTTTGTACTAAAAAATTTATCAAATTCTCTTGTATAAACTCTATACAAGATTATTTTTTTACTCCATCTTTTAAGCCTAAGTTTTAATATTAGAACTTAATTCTACTTTTAAAATTATCCAACTTAGAGAATTCTCTATTCTATTTGCCTCATCCTTAACTAAAGGGCAACATTGCTCTTTAGTCAAGAGGACACAACTAAATTCTAAGTTTAAGAAAAGAGTAGCAGCTACTAAAAGACTTGTTGTGGATAGTTGAGATCAAGCATAGGCCTCTTCCTAAATGTACTCATTGTTGAATTATGTAATGTTTAAGTAGTATACTTGTATTTTTTTCAAGTAGTAGCTTTATGCTATAGTGTCCTCTTATAACCTGTATATACATACAGAAGAACAGTAGATATCTCTAAGGTACTGTTTAGAGTAGAATATCTTTTTTAAAAAATTGCTTACAGTTTGATTAAAGTAGTAGTTAGTAGTTAAAGTAGTTGGTAGACAGTATGAGATATGACTTAAAGAAAGCCTATAACACTTACTAAGATTGAGTTGAGCTCAGAATATGAGTTAGAGAGAGAAGTTAGTATTAGCTCTATTTTATGTTGTGGCAACTACTTAACTAAGATAGTCAATAATATATATTTTATATTGCAAAGAATCTCATGAGAACTATAAAAGAACTTGACAAGAAGTTTCTAATATATTCCTATACTATACACTACTATTACAAGTTTAACTACATGTGTCATTTATAAGTCTACTATGTATATATTATAAGAATAACATATGATGTTACATGTCTCTTCATCAACCAAGAAAGATACAAAAAATAAAGTAAAAGAAAAGGGAAAAATTAAAATAGATAAAAATTAAAATAAAATAAAACAGTCCAAGCATACCATAACATACTACCCCTTTATACATCTTTATCTCTTATACTCTCTGTTATGATCTTAAGCTTAGCTCAGGTTGCAACTTAGATAAAGACTTAAGAAAGAATAAGAGAAATGATCAATTGATAAAGCATAAGGGTACATGTCTGTATTTACTATCATATATATCTAATGACTATGAGAAATATGTATAGTGTTCTTGAGGAAAAAATAAGGAAGATGCCTCTACTACTATATGAGGTATTGACTAATAAAATATGAGGAGAATGCAAAATATAGTAAATATAAGTCAGAAATAGAACAGATCCTAGCATATATCTAAAGCATGTCAAATACAAGGCAAATATTTGTAGAGTAAGAGGTAGTATTTATAACAATACTCCTATTTTAATGTTCATGTTCCCATAAACTCATTTAATCTAAAAATGCTAAGTTTTCAATCACATATAATGCCACCAACTTTTTAGTAGGTCCAATAACCATCATTTCTTATAAAGTTAATGCAATGAAGAATAGTTCATGTAGTAGTTCTTCTTAAATACATTTCAATTGGAAACCCTTGACAACTTGTATCTGAATTGTGCTTTCTCTTTATAAATTCTGCTGCAATTTTGTTTTAATATTGAATATTCTTTTCTCTATTTAGAGAAATGGATTTATAGTGTGTTAGAGAGAGGAATGGTATGGTCTTCATTGGATGATTGTAATGTCTTTTTGAGATTTTCAACTTCTTCTTTTAATAGGATTGGTTTTAGTGCTAATGGTCTGCTGGGTTCTGATAATATAATGTATAGTTTGTAAAGAAATACTTCCTCATCTTAAATAATGCCTTCCTTTTGTTTTTTTATTAATAATCATTAGTTGTGAAGTGTCTTGTTGATATGCTTCTTATAAAGTTTTAATGTGTTCATTTACCTTTTCTTCTTCTTTTTCTTTGTATCAATCTAATTCATTGGCTAGTAATACTTGAATATGATGAGCTTGTTGTTCTATATCTCCATAAATGGTGATTCTTAATTCTTCAGATATGCTATAAATATCTCTACCAATTTGTATTTTATAAGTTTCTTTTGTTTGTAGTAAAATGGTTTCAATATCTGCCAACTGATTATTTGCTACATTAGCTAGCTTGACAATATTCTGAATTTGTAGTTGAATATCTACTATAGTTTCTAGTCCTCAAATTATTTTGGGTATTTCTTTGTCCAGTCTTTTTTTTCTTTGTTCAAAGTTATGATAAAATCTATATTGTTAACAGTATAAGCAATGTAGGGGTTGGGAAAAGAGGAAGATGTTACAAATTTGTAAGATATGACCTGGTTTCTTAGTTGCTTATAGTGTTTTGAAATATCTACTTAGATTTTTACTCCTCTCTTTTATAGGTTTTATTTTAAAAGTTTTGCCCAATAGTCTTAAATTACTTCTCTAGCATATGGTAACCCTGTTCCTGCTATCCATTGGTCATGTTTTTTCCCATATCCCTTTTAATGATCTAAGAATTGTATGCTATATTCTTGTTTTCTATGATTTTGTACTTTTTTGACTTTATATTATTCTTTCTCATTAATAATGTCTGAGAGTAGTGCTGTTTTCATGTATTATCCCTTGAATTGGGATTTCTTATATTGTGTCAGTAGGTTTTCATTGAACATATTGTGTATCATTTATCCTTCTGGTAATTTTAGCTAAAACACTTCTTGTTCAATATTCTTTGTGATTTCAAAAAGTCTGTATCTTTTTTGGTCTAGCTTCTTTGGAGGCTGTTTCAATTGGATATTATTGGTCTCTAACCACATGTTGTCTCTTTGCTTTAGTCTCTGAAAAGTTTGCCTTTTCTTGTCAAATTGCTTCTTTATAGCTTTTTTTGCCTTTTCTATTAATGTCTTTATTATTTCCCAACTTCTTTGTAGTTCTTCAATGAAAGTCTCTAGTTTTGGTAACTCTATTTCTATTGTTAGATATATCAATACTGATTTCCTGCCATAGTTCTTGAGATATTTCCAATAGATGAAGTTCTTCTATTTTCTATTTTACTGATATTTCTGGTATCATTAAATATATTCCTAATGTTATTTCATATTTATAGTGACCAATAGTTCCTCTTAATTAATTCAAGCATCCTTTGTTGTACTGGATGTTCTACATCTGCTGGTTTGTGATTTTCTTATAGAATTTATTCTCAAATTTTCCAGTTATTTAAAATGTAGATATTTTACTTTATGTATACTACTCTATTATATTTTCATGCTTAACTATCTTCCTTTTTCAATTTATTCTGCACTTCTTGTTCTCTCATATTGTTCTTTTGAATTTTCTCCAACAATATGGTTTCTTCTTTTGCTATATGACTGAAGTTCTTAATAAAGTATTTATAGAAATTTGCAAACCCTAAGAAGCTTTCCACTTCTTTTATCTTGGTAGGTGTTTTCCATTCTTTGACTGCTTTGACTTTGTTGTTTTCCATTTGTACTTCTTCTTGTCCAACTATAAATTCTAGAATAGATATTTCTTTGGCATGAAAGTTGTACTTTGACCATATAAAACAAAGATTGTGTTTTTCTGCCATCTTCAAGAATCATACAGCTCTCTCCTCTAATTCCTTCTTAGTTTTGGCTAGTATTACAAAGTTATCCATGTAATTTGCCAATATTCTCTTATATAAAAGCTCTTGGAATATACTATTTATCATCTATTGAAATATCTCTAGTGAATTGTATAAAGTACATTACTTTGGTTTGAATAGTCCCTTGTTCATTAAAAATGCCATTTTCTATTTGTTGCCTTCTTTCATTCATACATTATTGTATTCCCAGATAAGATCCAGTTTGTTGAAGTATTTTATATCTTTAAGTTTGTTAATTACTTCTTTAATTAGTGGTAATAGTATCTTATTTTTTATCATATGCTGGTTCAACTTTTTGTAGTCTTATACTAATTATAAGAATTTGTCCCTCTTTGGAATATAAAAGTATGGTGCCACATATCTTGAACTTGATTCTACTATTAATCCTACCTTAAGCTATTTTTATAGCTATTGATTTAAAGCTTTATCTTTCTTGACCATTATTATAAGCTTTTGCATTTAACTTTTTTAGCATATCTTTCAGTAGATTATTTTCATGGTTCTATTCTCTTCTTTTTAGTAGTTTCTTAAGTTTCTTGTTAAATAAATACATAAATAGTCAAACATACTCTGGTAAATCTTCTGGATTTATTGAATCCAGTTCCTTGCCTATTTCCTAGTGTTCTTTGTCTATTTCTTCCATTGGTTTCATTTTTCCTATTGTTGATATAAACACAATATTCTAATGTTGTATTTTGCATTTTCTTTGAGCATTTTGTAAACTATATTGTTCTATTATTCCAATTAACTTCTGGATTATGCTTGACTAATCAGTCATATTCTAAGAATATGTTTATGCTATTTAAATCCATCACTGTCATATTGATTTCCTCCATATATTTGTTGATTTCCAATTTTAGTAGTGCAAACTACATTACTTCTCTATTTTTGGTTCTATTTGCATTAAAAATCTCAAATGATCTATGCATTGGTTTTATTTTAATCTATTCTTCTTTCACTAGTTGTTTATCAATTCCAGTATGAATACATTCCAAGTTGACTAGTATCTCCTTTACAAGATAATATATCAACTCTTTAGGAAATTACTATATACAGAGGTTCATTGTACTATGTCTATTCCAAACCTCTAACAAAACACTTCTCTTTGTCATTATCTTCTTTGTTTACTTATACACTCTTATTTTATATTTTATGCCCTAATCTGCATTCACATATGTAGATATTTTATAATGTTTTCACACTTTTCCAATATCTTCTATAATCTTTCTGCAAATAGTTTCTTCTTTTGGACATGTTCCTTACTTAACACTTATTCTGAAAATCAACCAAACTGTCTTCTAAAGTTGGTAACAATATACCTTATCATCATTCTAGTGGACTTGTCCTCTAATCACTCTAGGTAGCTCTTCTAAAATATGTAACCAGTACAACTAGTGGAAATATAGTATATAAACTGATGCCAAAGGTTGTTTCAACATCTATATTCTATATATCTAGATAACATATACTTGTCAATCTGACTTCTGGAAGCTTATTAATAGGTCTTGGATAACAAGATGTAGACTGCATCTAAAAAACATATTCTTTCTCCTTTTAGACTTACTATATCCAATAATAAAGTGAAGATTATCCAGAATTGGCCAGAACTAAAGAAAGTCAAGGATGTTTAGTCTTTTTTAGATTTTGCAAATTTTTACCACTAATTCATCTTCAACTATTCAGATATTGTCATAATCTGACCTATCTCACATAGAAGGACATTTTCTAGAAGTTTGACAACTTCTACTATGATGCTTTTAACTTTCTAAAGAAGATATTTGCCTTCATGTCTATTCTTATGTACTAAATCTCCAATGCTTAGCCCATTGTAGAGACAAATGTCTCTGACTATATTCTCACTGCCATTCTTTCTATTATAGACAAAGATAAAACAGTTCACCTATTTACCTTTCACTCTCAGACTTTTACCTCTATGAAGTTGAATTATGATATCCATGACAAGGAACTCCTGGCCATTTTTGAAGTCTTCAAAATTTGGTGTTATTATCTTGAAAGTCCAGCCTTCTCTATTGATATTATTACAGATTATAAGAACCTTGAGTACTTTTCCACTATCAAGGTGTTAACTAGTAAACAGATATAGTAGTCTGAGTATACCTTTTGTAGTTTAACCTTATTATCTAGTCCTGCCCTAAACATCTCAGCACTAAAATAAATGCTCTGACTAGATAATAGAACATCTATCTTAAAGGAGGAAATACTAGATACATCATAATCAACACTCACAACTTCAAACCTATTTTCATCCATAAATGGCTTATAGCCTTTGTCCAAGCAATTGTTCTACTTTTCTCTTTACTTTATGTAATAACATTTATTGATCTCAATATTCTTTACCAAGACATTCATATAGTACTTTCAAGTAACCTTACTACTATGAAACACAATTCTGCAGAAGACTACTGGTATGCAAACTCTATCAGTCTGTTTCTACTTAATAATAAAACTCTATATATATATTCTCTAGTATAATCATGGTCAGAACAAATCTTAGCTGGCCACTTTAGTCAAAACAAAATACTAGAATTAATTTGCTATAGATACTTCTAGCCAAGCCTCTATGCAAATGTATAATGATTTTGCAAATTTTATGTCACTTATATATAATTCAAACCTCAGTATCATAAGCCCTATAGATTTCTCAAGCAACTTTCCATCTCCAAGTGTTCATAGATTTCATCAAGAAACTTCTATTATTCTCT
>Ga0157357_1000830_pt1 | contig 13048 bp, 13 predicted proteins | sample AttcapACBM1_FD_111485 | JGI IMG/M metagenome (GOLD analysis project Ga0157357, IMG submission 111485) | Fungus gardens microbial communities from leaf cutter ant in Botucatu, State of Sao Paulo, Brazil - Atta capiguara ACBM1 | ecosystem: Host-associated > Fungi > Mycelium > Unclassified ... | reverse complement strand
TCAATTTGTGACTGATGTGACAGCGTGACTGATAGACCCTAACCCAAGTTGTTCTAAAAATAGAAAAAGAAAACTAAAATAAAGTAAAATGAAAAGTGAAAACAAAAGTTAAGTCTATCGTCAACAATCTTGACATTACCCCCCTCTTAAGGTTTCTTCTCTGGAAAAACTCTCTAGTCTCTTCTCCTTATCTTTTCATTTTCTTCTTCCATTTTTTTTCCACTGTCTTCAAATGTTTACTTTCATCAATTTGCCTATCGTCTTTCCACTTTCTCCAATTCCTTTCCAATTTATTTAAATATTTCTCCTCAAATTTTTGGTCATCCCACCCATACAACAATTTCGCTGTATACTTCCCCAGTAGTTCCATCCTTCTGTATTCTTCATCTTCCCCCACTTGTCGTCTTACTACTACTTCCCCCCGTTTGAACTCCTCAATCAATTCTTCTGTATTTTTTAAGTTTTCTCTTCTCTCCCAAGTATCCCCTTCCACTGTAAATCCCTTCCACCATATTAAATACTTCTCTCCTCCTCTCATCTTTTTCTTGTTTAATATTTTTTCTACCTTCCACTCTTCTACTCCTTCTACCTCTACTGGTTTCCCTTCCTCTTTCTTCTGTCCCTTAACCTGCTCTTTATAACAAACTATCTGGCTTATATTTACCACTGGATGAATCCTCATTGAACTTGGCAATTGTAACTTTACCGCATTCGAGGATACCACTTCTTCTACCGCATATGGTCCTACATACCTCTCTATCAACTTCTTGCTTGGTCTTTCTCTAAACACTAAGTCTTTAGTGCTCAGTAGTACCCAATCTCCTTTCTTCCACTCCTCTGTTTCTTTTCTTCCACTGTCTGCATATCTCTTCATCTCCTCCTGAGTTTTCCTTAATGCTGCTTCTGTTTCTTCCTGAACTTTCTTCATTCTTCCTGCAAGCTCTGTTGCACTTTCTACTTTCCCTTTCCTTCGAATGTCCCCTCCCATTCTCACTTCCTTTCTATAATTTGCCATAAATGGTGACATCTTTGTTGCCGTATGTATTTTATTGTTTATCGCAAACTCTGCCATCGCTAACCACTCCGGCCAGTCCTTCTGTCTGTGTTTAATAAAGAACCTAAGATATTGTTCTACTTCTTGGTTCATTCTTTCAGTTTGTCCATCTGTTTGAGAATGGAAAGCAGTTGACAATTTGGTTTTTATTTCCTGCATTCTGTTCAATTCCTTAGTCAATTCCACCGCAAACTGTGGTCCTCTATCTGACACCACACTTTCTGGTAATCCATGCAGTTTCCATACATTGTCCCAGAATAGTCTCATCAATCTCTCTGCTGATGTTCCTTCTGTCGTTGTCACAAAATATGTCATTTTTGACAACCTATCACATACTACCAATATCGCATCCTTTCCCACAACTACCGGCAACTTTGTAATGAAGTCCACTGTTAAGTGCGTCCATGTCTTTTGTGGTACTTCACTCAGCTTCAACTTCCCCGCTGGTTCCTCCGTCCTATTCTTCATTCTCTGACATAGATCACATCCCTTCACATACTTTCCAACATCCCTAGTCACTCCAGGCCACCAATAGTTTCTCGTTACCAGCTCCACTGTTTTCCACCTTCTTCCATGTCCTGCTGCCAGTACATCATGGTGTAACCGGATTACTTCCACCCTCAGTTCTTCATCCTTTGGCATGTATATCTTTCCCTCTTTCAGTACTAGATCTTCTTCTATCTTCCACTCATTTCCTCTCAGCTCTTTAATCCCAGCCTTCTTCATCTCCTCTACTACTCTAACTATATCTTCGTCCTTACTTTTCACTTTTTTTATTTTTTCTACTAAGTCTACTTTTGGTTCTTTTATCACTACTTCATACATACTACAGATCCAACTGTCTTTAATAAATATCTGATTATTGTTATCTTTATCTACTCCTATTTTCCAGTCCGCTCTTCTGCTAAGTCTATCTGCTTTTTCCATCTTTGTTCCTGCTACATGTTTCAGATTAAAATCGAACCGAGACAAATACAAAGCTTATCTAGCCTGTCTCCTATTCAATTTTTACGCTTTCATGAAATATTCCAGGTTTTTATGGTCTGTCTATATTTCAAATTTAAATTGCGCTCCCTTTAGCAAGTGCCTCCATGCCTCTAATTCCCTCATGATAGCCAACATCTCTTTATCATGTATTTCATAATTTCTTTCCATCTCATTTAGCGACTTGGAAAGAAATGCCACTGGCCTCCACAATCCATCCTCACATTCCATTGACAATACTCCTCCCGTTGCATAATCTGATGCATCTACTTCCATCCTCATTTTTTTGTCTATCTCAGGAGCTGCTAATACTGGCTCCTTTGTAAATCGTTCCTTCAACTCTTGAAATGCCTTTTCCTCCTTTTCTGTCCACTCCCACTTTTTATCTTTTTTCACTAAGTCGTGTAATGGCCTTGCCACCATTGCAAATCCTTCTATGAACTGGCGATAGTAATTTGCCAGTCCCAAGAACTTCTGAACGTCTTTGACATATTTCGGTGTCGGCCACTCCAAGACTCCTTTTACTTTCTCCTTCTCCATCTTAATCCCCTCTGGTCCTATTACCACACCTAAAAAGTCCACCTCCCTTACCTTCCACTTACACATCTCCAGTTTCACGTACAGATCATTCTCTTCCAGCCTCTTAATCACCTCTGCTACCAACTCATCATGTCCCTCTTCTGTCTCCGTTCCCACTATTATATCATCAATAAAGACCGCTACTTTTCCTGTGTTAATCAAATCCCTTAACAATTCATTCATCATCACTTAAAAAGTTGCTGGGGAATTCATCAACTCAAAAAACATAACAGTCAGTTCAAACGACCCTTCCAGCATTGTGAACACTGCTTTCCACTTGTCTCCCTCCTTTATCCTTATGTTGTTATATCCCCATCTTAGATTCATCTTCGTAAATAACTTCTTTGTCCCAATATTCTCTAGGACATCAGATATCAAAGAGAGTGGATAATTATTCTTTACCATCCACTTATTTAAATACCTGTAGTCTTGTACCATCCTCTTTTTGCCATCTTTCTTCCCTACAAAGAACACCAGTGCTATTTGCGGTGACTTTGATGGCCAAATGTAGCCCTTCCTTAACTGCTCCTTCACAAATTCTCTCACCTCCTCTCTCTCCTCTCTTGACAATGGGTACACCTTCCCTTTCCTTGGTACAAACCCTTCCTTCACATCTATTGCATGGTCCCATAACTTCCTCGTTGGCATCCTCTCTGACTGCTTCTTCCCAAACACTTTTATCCACTCATGGAACTTCTCCAGCACCAACTTCTTTGCTTCTACTTCTGACTTTGCTGCTTCCTCCTCCTCATCCCATATTTCCCACTCCTCCACTACCTTTCTTACTTCTACTGTTTTCTCCTTCTTCTGTTTCTTCCTTTTTTTCTTTTCTTCTTTCCTTTTTTCTACTTCCTCTTTTGCTTCTTCCTCTCTCTGTTTCTCCTATCCCAACTTCCCTTGTACTGGCCTCCACTGCCTCCCACATTCCTCCGGACACCTTGTCATCTTAACCTCTCCTGTTCTCCAATCAATCTCAGGATTGTGGCGTGCTAACCACGGCATCTTCAAAATCACAGACCACTTCTACCCTCCTATCACGTCAATCTCTGTTCTTTCTACATGCCCCTTATAATATATGTTCACTTCCACAGTATTCTCTATTGGTCCTTCCTTGTTGAACGACCCATCTACATTTCTCACTTGCATCGGCCTTTCCAACCTTTTTAGCTTAAAACCCTATTTTCTGGCGAACTCAGAGCTCATAACTAATCCTGTCACCCTGCTATCTAACAATACTTCCACTATAATCCCCTCCTGTATGTTGATTCTCTCCAGCCCAATCTTTACCGTTACTTCCCTTAATGTCTTCCCTTCTGTTTTTCTTACTTCAGTCACCTCTAATTCTGGTGCATCAGCATTTATTTCCTTAGCTAATACACTGTATCTATTCCAAGAACCTAGTTGAGGAGTTTTAGGTTCTCCCCCCCTTTTAAATTGTTCAAATTGTTGAAAATCTCCTCAATTCTTCCTCCATCATATTCCACCCTCCTTCCATCCATTGGCCTCCCTCTTCCTCTATTCCTACAGTGGCAGGCCATATGCCCAAAATCCCCACAAGCATAACAGTTTCTTCCTCTATCTACTTCCATAGCATAGGGGTCTCATCTGAGAAGAGCCCCCACATCCTGTCCTACCCCCTGCCTCTGACCTCTGACTACCACTACATTTGTCCTTTCAATCCTCTTCATCGGAATAGGCCCTATTGTTGCCTGCTGAGGCAATGGTTGCCTCCTCTGCCACACTAAAGGTCATGGCAGGCTCTGTCTTTGCTCTTGCTTCAGAGCCCCTCCTCTTTGTTTCTTCTTTCCTCACAATCTCTCTTCCTTCCTTCTACTTTCCCTCCAATTTTTGTCAAGGACTGTTGCCCTTCTGTACCATTGTTCTATAGAAGTCAGTGGGTTTTCCAACTCCATCAACTTCCTCTGAATTCCTCTATTCATTCCCCTTTTAAACTCCTCTATCAATGGCTACCCCTTGTATCCACTTCCCCTTGCTGCTCTTTTGAACTCCTGAATAAACTCTTCCATCGTCCTCCCCCCTTGCTCCAGTTTCCTCAACTCCACTGCTTTCATTGACTCTTTTTCTCCCCCTCCAAATTTCTTTTTTAAACTTGTCAAAAATTCCTCCACTGACTCGTATTCTATCTCCACTGACTCTAACTCCTCTATTACGTTTTCTTTCTACACATCTGCTGACCCTCCCTGCACATACAACAATACTTACTGCACTTGTTCTTCTACCATTGACCTCCTTAACTTTATTCTCACAAACAATCTGCATGCCGTAATAAAACCTCCCACTTTCTCTGCTTCTCCATTGAAGATGGCTGGTTTTGCCACCTCTATATGAGATCCCATATTGGATCCCCCTGTTTCTCCTTCTGCTGTTGCTGCTCCCTGTGCCACAAGCAGGGCCTGTATTTGCGCCTGCATAGTAGCCAACTGCTCTTGTTGTTGACAGATAATTTTGTGTAAATTTATTTGACTCATATTGTAGGTGGGGGGTGAGTCGATGGTTGTTGGTAAGAATGGTGGTGATGATGGTGGTTGTTATAGTATGAGAGTATGGACAGACTTTGGACTAGGGTTAGGGTTAGAACAGTAGTTAATTATTAGTCTATAACAGAAGAGAGATAGGAGATAGGCACGTGACCTGGAAGTCATGTGATAAAGTCTAGAGTGGTCTGGAAAGACTTAGGGTCTAGAAGGATCAGGAAGAGTCTAGAAGGAGTTAGGATTAGAAGTGACATCAAGGGACATGAGTTTCTCATAGTGTGCACATGTACAGCAGAGATTAAAGGTATGACGTCAGAGCACATGTAGAAAGCATGGTAGCCTTATGGAAAACACATGTGGATGAGTAATGGGACATGAGGTAGAGGTATGGACTTTAGGGTCAGTAATATAATGTTGTAGCACGGACCAGGACAGGATAGTATATATAGTGGTAGATATTAGTAGGAGCTCCTTATTGAGTTCTCTTGTATCAACCTGGTATAAGGTTTAGTCTCTGAACCAACTCTAAGGTTTTGAGTCTACAACAGTGGTGGGGACAATGTGTATAGGGGAAGTGTGGAACCTGTGCTGGTCTCACTCTCTGATTCGTACTCTGATGATGACAAAATCTTGGTAAGTGATAGCAGGTATTCTTTCTATCCTGCCTATACTGATACTGACTACTTTGCCTTACTTACTACTGCCCTAAAGAAATGTAAACAATGTTGGTCTAAGAAGACCGTTCTACTCTAAACAGGTGTTTTAAGAATGACCTGCTGTTCCTCTGCGTAGATATACCACAAGGGGATGTGTAGCACAAGGCTGATAGTGGAAAAAGTAAAGATCACGTCCACAAAAGGTGATACGTCTGAGAGATACCAGTGGGCTTTGGTGTTAACAAACGGCTAAGCTTCCCCTACTCAACTAGTGTACCCCTTATGCCTAGGGTCCGGCAGTGATCTTCTTGACTAAAAGACTGTGTTGTCCTTTGGTCGAGGATGAAAAAGGAGTAAGAGAAAAAGGTAGTGAGGACTAGTGTTAAGTGGTCACAAGTGTGAATCGAGTTCTAATGTTATGAACTTATTCCTTAAGGTCAGAAATAAGAACAACTCTTGTATCAGAGAAACACAAGAGAACTCGATAGAGTTCCTAGTACAAAGTAGTCTACCTTATATACTACTACCCATGGTCTGTGCTAACTACTGTGCACCCTACCCTAAATGACCATGAGTATGACATGAGGCCAGCATGTGTTGTCCATGCTGTATGATATCACTTTATTCCTGAACCTTCTACTTTATTCCTCTAAGTCTTGTGATCAGTCTTGTGACTATGCCATCAATTTGTGACTGATGTGACAGCATGACTGATAGACCCTAACCCAAGTTGTTCTAAAAATAGAAAAAGAAAAGAAAAAGAAAACTAAAATAAAGTAAAATGAAAAGTGAAAACAAAAGTTAAGTCTATCATCAACAATCTTGACAATAGACATAAAAAACACATTGAAGCAGCAATAATAGACTTAAATGGAATGGACATGTTCTTAAGACACAACTGGTTAGTTAAACACAATCCAGAAGTGAACTGAAAAGAAGGCAAAATACAATTCCCAAAATGCCCAGAATTATGCAGAATAAAACATCAAGATATCAAGTTCAAAACTAGAAGAATACAGATAATAGAAACAAATGACAAGGACCAATAGAAAATAGAGAAAGAATCAGATCCAACAAATCCAAAAGATCTTCCAGACTATATTTGACCTTTTACTCATTTGTTCAATAAAAATAAATTTGAGAAATTACTGAAACAACAAGAATGGGATTACAAAATCAACTTAATAGAAGAAGCACAAAAGGAACTAAATACAAAAGCTTATGTAATGACAATAAAAGAAGAAGAAACATTGAATCAGTAGTTAAACAAACAACTGAAGGCTAGACTAATAGTGAAATCAAAGTTAAAATACATAGCATCATGCTTTTATATTCCAAAGAAGAATAGATCACTACAATTGGTATAGGACTACTGGAAATTGGACCAAGTAATAAGTTGGATCTCATTTGGGAATATAACAATATATAGATCAAGAAAGGAGATGAATGAAAGATAGCTTTTTTGACAAACAAAGGCTTATTCAAACCTCAAGTCATATATTTTGGATTGTGCAATTCACCAGGAACTTTTCAAAAAATGATGAACAACATCTTTTGAGAATTATTGCATAAAGGAGTACTGGCTAACTATATGGACAACTTTGTAATTTCAGCAAAGACAATGAAGAAACTAGAAGAATGAACAGTTTGATTTTTGAAGATAGCAGAAAAACACAATCTGTGTTTCAAACAGTCAAAATGTGATTTCAATATGAAAGAAATTTCAATTCTAGAAGTAGTTGTTGGACAAGAACAAGTTCAAATGGAAAACAACAAAGTTAAGGCTGTAAAGGAATAGAGTACACCTACCAAAATCAAAGAGGTAAAAAGCTTCCTAAGATTTGCAAATTTTTATTAGTGATTTATCAAGAATTTCAGTCATACAGCAAGACCCCTTAACAAACTCAAAGAAAAGAAGGAATGGAGTTGGACAGAAGAACATCAAAGAGTGTTTAAAGATAAGATTATAAGTCAACTAGTATTCTTTCTTCTGAAAAGAGATAGTAAATTCAGAATAGAAACAGACACTTCAGAACATGCAATAGAGAGAGTTTTATTCCAAGAACAAGATGGGAAATGGAGGTCTATAGCACTTTTATCCAGGATAATACAACTAGTAGAAAGGAACTACAAGATTTACACCAAGAAACTATTAGTAATAGTAGGAGCTCTAACAAAATAGAAATAATATTTGTTAGATACTACAGAAAAGTTCAAAGTCTGGACAGATTATGAAAATCTCAAGCATTTCAGGAAACCTCATGAAATAAATAGAAAACAAGCAAGATAGTACTTGAAATTACAAGATTATAATTTCTTACTATAACATATGCTTGGAAAAATAAATATGAAGGCTAACATTCTATTAAGAAAAGATCAGATGGATACTAAATACAACAGCAAGGATGTTCAAATGTTGAAAGAAGAACTTTGGGTAAAATAACAGGTAATAGCAGATATCAAAGTAATACAAAAGAAACAAGTAGTAGAAGAAACCACTTTACTAGAAGAAATACAATGAAACAGAACTAAAAAACATAAAGTGGTAAAAGAATTGGATAAACAAGATGAACAAGCTTAGAAAGACAATAACATAGTCTATATCAATAGAAAAATCTACATCTCTAACAATAAGAAGATTCAAAAGCAAATTCTATAGAAAAATCACAATTCTGTGAATATTGGATATCTAGAACAACAAAAGATGATTGAATTGATTTAAAAAAATTATTGATGGTTAGGGATAAAGAAAGACATCAAGAAATATGTTCAAGGATGTACAAAGTACCAACATAATAAAGTACAACACTAGAAAAAGACTAGAGAGCTTTATCCATTGGAAATACTAGGAAGACCATAGCAGGAAATCAATATCAATATTATTAGACCATTACTGCAATCAAAAGTAAAAAATGCTATTGTGGTTATTATAAATTGATTTACAAAAATAATATGACTCAAAGCAACAATACCAACAGTATCATCATAGGAAATTGCAAAAATTTATTGAGACAAGATCTGGAAGTTACATGGAATACCAAGAAAAGTTTTAAGTGATAGAGAACTACAATTCACTTTAAAATTTATAGAAGAATTATCAAAAGCTTTAGAGACAAAGAGAACACTATCTATGATGTATCATCCTTAACCTGATGGTGCAAACAGAATTCCTTATTGAACTACAACAAAGTTAGGAAAAGGCCACAAAATCAATAGAAATAGCAAAAGAAGCTATGAAAAGGCAATATAACAAAAAGAAACAAAATCCACAAGGATTAAAGGCAGGAGACAACATGTGGTTAGAAGCCAAAAATATCTATTTGAATCAACCCTCAAAGAAGTTAGACCAGGAGAGATACAGACCTTTTAGGATTTCAAAAGATATTGGTCAAGAAGTATTTCAGCTGAAACTTCCAGAAGAATAAATGATTTACAATGTGTTTAATGAAGACCTACTGATAAGATGCAGAGAACCTCATTTTCCAGGACAACACATAGAACTAGCACCACCAAACATTATCAGTGAGAAAGAAGAATACAAAGCTGAAGAAATCAGGAAGTACCAGAAACAAGGATAGAGAACTCAATTCTTAGTGCATTGGAAGGGCTATAGAGATGAATATGACTAGTATATTGCAGAAACAGAGTTGCCTCATGCAAAAGAGGCAATTGAAGATTATTGGACAAGAGTTTCAAGTTGAAACCTATAAAAGAAGGGAATAAAAACACAAATCAACAATTTCAAAGCACTATAACTTCAAAATCTTTCAAATGGCCCAACAATTTACTACTGCCCCTACCTTTCCTAACCTATATGTTATTTACACCCTCAATAATATAAACCTGATTAAGAAAATCAATGATGAGAAAAAGAACTAGACAAAGAAATACCATAAAGTAATACAAGGAATTGAGAGAATAGTTAATGTGCAGATGCAGTTACAGAATATCATGAAGTTAATAGAAGAAGCCAATATCCAGATCACAGAAATCAAATTTACAATACTACAGACTAGTAACAATTACCAAATACAAATAGTAAGAGATATATTTAGTATTTCTAAAGACTTACGAAACATCATATAAAGTGATATGGAAAACCAAGTGTATCATATATAGAAGCTGTCAGCAAATGAACTGAATAACTGTAAAGAAAAAGGAAACAATTATGCAGAAAGATATATAAAGGAGATACAAGATGCTTACAAACAGAAAGACATAATCATGAAAGAACATATTACAAATTATTACATCTACAAGGAGAACTTAACAAACAATATTGGAATGAAGTAGCTGTTATATTTCTGGAAAAGAAATATAATGCAGATACTACAAGAAAAGGTTTTCCTATTAAAATGTATATGAAAGGATCTCCTCACAAACCATACTTCATTGCCTTGATGTTACAAGACAAAATTATCATCAGACTTACAAAGAAAATAGTCACTTTATATGTGGTAGGAGATCTAGCATTGTTGGACTAGTTCATGGGGATATGAACACTAGAACAGGAGTATTATTATGATCACCTTCTCATAGTTATTGCATGGCTTTATCATGTTTTGTAGGGTCTAGAGTATAATGCAATGATTGGCTACACTATAGGTTATATTAGTTAGCACCTCATGTAGTAGACATTGTTTCCTCATTGACTCCTCCTATTATTCTCATGTATTGTATCATTGTAGACATATGGTTTCCTTATGGTCTATAGGTATATATAGTAGATACATTTCTGTATCCTTTCACTTTACCAATTGATCATATCCTTCACTCTTACTCAAGTCTTTGCCTGAGTTGCAACCTGAGCCAAGCTTAAGGTCATAACAGATAGAAACAGATATTAGAAGAAAAGGAAAGATGGAGAAGGCAACAAAGTTTGCAGAAAGAATGAAAAAGATTCAGAAGGAAACAAAAGCAGCTCTGAGGAGATATAGGAAGAAATGAAGTGATAAACAGATAAGAAGAGGAAAGAAACTGAAGAATGGAAGAAAAAAGACAGGATAATGTTGAGTATAAAGGATCTAGTATTCAAAGAAAGACTAGCAAAGAAACTAGTGGATCAATATGTTAGTTCATACTTTATTGAGAAAGTAGTATTTACTAATGCAGTCAAATTACAACTGTTTACCCCAATGAAAATCCATCCAGTAATGAATGTTAGTTAGATAGTACAGTATAGAGAATAAGTAAGAAGAACAAAAAATAAAAGAAGCAAAACCAGTAGAAGTAGAGGAAATTGAAAAATAAAAGATAGAAAAAATTCTAAATAAAATAAAAATAAGAGAAGTAGTAAAATATCTGGTGCAATAAAAGAGATTTATAGTGGAGCATGATTCCTGGAAATGAGAGGAGGATTTAGAAAATATGAAGAAAGTAGTAGCTAAGTTTAAGGGGAGAATGAATGCAAAAGTAAAGCAACAAGAGAAGTTGGAGAAAGTGGAGAAAAGAAACATTAGAAGAAGAGAGTTACCAGAGAAGTTTATAGCAAAAATATTGTATGGGTGAGATAATGAAAAGTTTGAGGATAAATATTTGAGAAAGCTGGAGAAGAACTGGCAAAGATGAAAGTCAGTTTCTTCAGAAGAAAAACCTTGAAGAGAGTAGTGTTAAAGTTGAAGACAATGGACTTTAATTATTTTTAATTCCTTTCTCATTTCTATTTTCTTTTTCTTTTATTTTTATTTTGGAACTTAGAATTAAGGAGCTAGCATGATGACACAGTTATAGTCATAGTTATAGGATCACATGATATAAAGAAAGATATAAAGGGATCTAAAACAAATAATATCATACAATCTGGCAATAATATATTGATCTTATAGCAAACATATGTACTTTAGAGTAGAATAGAGTAATATGCATACAGACTATGGTCTGTAGTATATAAGATGGATTAGTTTGTACTTGGAACCTTATTGAGTTCTCTTGTAATAACCCAATCCAAGGTTCTGTTCTTATTCTAACTTTAAGGGATTTGAATCATAACAACAAGATCAAAGTCAATCTCGCTAAAGTTAAAGAAGTCTTATATTGGTCAGAACTTAAGATTTAATATAAAATTTAATATTTACTGGAATTCCATAACTTTTATTAATTATTCATTAAAAAAAAGTATTTGCAAAGCTTAGAAAGATAATATCTTTTACATTTATACTTACTATATCAAATATCAATCACAAAATAAGAATGGAAGTCAATGCCTTAGAAAGAGTTTTTTCTAATAACAACAACTCAACAAATCTTGGATATTGGAACATATACTCAGTCTGATACTAAAATATATAAATGGCTATATTTCATACCTATTGGAACATATACTAGGTATTGCTATTAGCTTAGATTATACTAAATAGGTTAAAATGTAAGACAGTAAAAATTCACAATAACATGTATAATTGTTGTCACAAACTTCATTCAGCTTGTATCTCTACAACAAGTAAACTAATTTTTACAAACTAAGTTGTACTGGAAAGCCCCAAATAAGGGCTATTCATACATCCATGGGATGTACAAAAGTGACAACAAACAACTAAGATATTAGGTCATCAGTAACTGTAAAAGCTTTGTTGGCTAATATCTTATAAATAGCTAGACAGATTTCCACAATCAAAGTTGTATTGGAAAGCACTCATCAAATGGTTTCTAATGATATATCATATATCATATGGAGATTAGTATTTATAGAAATACAAGCATATCAATGTAATAGCATAATTAGTTATCTTCTAAAATTAGCCTAATATCTGCTATAACAGATAACAGTCCTACCAGATACAAGTTTTGATCATGTGATGAAAACAGCTTGTATACAGACCATCACTATTTTGTATAAATACTTCTGTATCATTAGACTTCGGACTTAACAACATTATTTATCATTGGTTTTCATCAATAATCATCAATCATTATCCCTCATTATCATTAACATCTTAATCATCATTGTTATCATTATTGAACTTCTGAATCACTTCTAAACCTCTGAGAGTGCACCCAAGGTTCAGATATCACAAATAAGTGAGTAGTTCATTTTGTGATAGTTGTGGCCCAAGCATCAGCTAACAGTTGAAATATGAGAAATAAAAATGAATGGATAAAAATAGAGATTCATTTGTCACCTTGTGACTTTACACCTCATCTAACATTAGAGACCAATTTCATTTATCTTTCAATTGGTGAGTGAAAAGAAACTATGAGATTTATGACCAAGAATTATTGATGATTGTGATAGCACTCAGTCACTAGAGACCATATTTCATGAGAACTGATAAATTTGAAAT
>Ga0157357_1000829_pt1 | contig 13051 bp, 12 predicted proteins | sample AttcapACBM1_FD_111485 | JGI IMG/M metagenome (GOLD analysis project Ga0157357, IMG submission 111485) | Fungus gardens microbial communities from leaf cutter ant in Botucatu, State of Sao Paulo, Brazil - Atta capiguara ACBM1 | ecosystem: Host-associated > Fungi > Mycelium > Unclassified ... | reverse complement strand
TGGAATAAGGAAGCAGGATAATAAAGAAGTATGTACAAGAGTTTAGAAGAGCAGTAAGAGATAGTGAGTATAAAGGGAAACTATTGGTAAAAGAGTTTAAGTGAGAAATGGATGAGAAAATCTAGCAAAGACTTGTAGAGTCAGAATACCAACCTAAAAGTATTGAGAAGTAGTATAAGAGAGCAGTAAGATTGTAGGACAACAAGATTGGTTATAAGATCAGAATTTGTGAGAAAATAGGGGTTTAAAAAAATTAAAAGGTCTATTTATATGAGAAATATGGATGGAATGTTTAATAAGAAGAAGATAATAGGCTATACTGTGGAAATTAATATTTATTATCAGAGACATAGGGAAAAGACAAAGATCAATGTAATTAGAGATCAGAAGTGGAGTATAATCTTGGGAATGCTGTGGCTTGTATGCCACAATCCTGAGATAGACTAGAAGACAAGTGAAGTAAAGATAATGAGATGTCTAGAGAAATATGGAAAATAGTAGAGGCTAAAGTAAGGAAAACTGAAGTGGCAAAAGTAAAATAAAGAAGAAAAGAAAAAGGAAGAGGAAGAGAAGTAGGAAGAGAAGAAAAAGGAGAAGGAATAAAAGAAGAAAAAATCAAAAAAAGGAAAGACAATGAATATAAAGAAGGTAGCAGAAGAGTAGGAGATTTGGAATGAAAAGAAAGAAGTAGTGAGATTAGAAGAGGAAGCAAAGAAGTTAGTACTAGAGGAATTCTATAAGTTGATAAGGAATAATATATCAATTTAGGGATTTACTATGTACAGAGGCTCATCATACTGTGTCCACTAGATAAAAATTTTTGGGAAGAAAGCTAGTGAAAGGATGCTGATAAGAAAGACATAGAACTATATAATAGATTTGAAAAAGAGATTTATACCAAGGAAAGAGAAATTTTATCTCTTATCCAGAGAAGAGAGAGAGGAAGTAAGGGAGTTTATTCAGAAACAGACAAGAAAGGGATATATTCAACCATCAAAGTTACTACAAACTGTACTAGTATTTTTTGTAGGAAAGAAAGACAAGAAGAAAAGAATAGTACAAGATTATTGGTATCTTAATGAGTGGATAGTAAAGAACAACTATCCACTACCACTTATTTTGGACATTATTGAGAATATTGGGACCAAGAAAGTGTTTACAAAGTTGGATCTAAGATAAGGTTATAATAATATAAGGATGAAGAAGAGAAATGAGTGGAAAGTAGCCTTTACAACTCTAGGAGGGTTGTTTGAACCAATGGTCATGTTTTTTGGTTTAACAAATTCACTAGGCATGTTCCAGGCCATGATAAACTAGTTGCTAAGAAACTTGATTAATACAGGAAAGGTAAGGAGCTTTATTAATAACATAATGATAGAAACAGAGAACAAAGAGGGACATGATGAATTAGTGGAAGAAGTGTTGAGGAGAATGGAATAAAAAGATTTGTACATGAAGCTAGAGAAGTGTAAGTGAAAACTTAGGGAAGTGAATTTCTTAGGAGTTGTGATTGGACTGGAAGAAATAAAGATAAAGGAGGAAAAAGTGAAAGCAGTGTTGGATTAGCCAGTTTCTAAGTCAGTCAAGAGCATATGAAAGTTCTTAGGGCTGGCAAATTATTATAAAAGGTTTATGAAGGATTTTACAAAGATAGCAAGGCCATTGCACAAGTTAACTAGAAAGAAATTGAAGTAAGAGTGGGGAATTAGACAAGAAAAGTCATTTGAGATGTTAAAGAAAAGGTTCACTATAGAACTGGTACTGGTGGTACCAGATTTAGATAGGAAAATGAAAATAGAAGTAGATATATCAGATTATATGATAGGAAGAGTATTGTCAATGGAGTGCAGTGATGGATGGTGGAGGCCAGTGGCATACCTTTCAAAATCTCTTAATGAGATAGAGAGGAATTATGAGATTTATGATAAGGAGATGATGGTAGTTATTAGAGGTTTAGAAAATTGGAGGCATTTATTAAAAGGTGCTAAATTCAAGTTTAAGATCTGAATAGATCACAAGAATTTGGAATATTTTATGAAGGCACAGAAATTGAATAGAAGACAAGCATATTGAGTATTATATTTGTGAAGATTCAATTTCACTTTGAAATATGTTCTAGGTACAAAAATGGAAAATACAGATGGACTAAGCAAGATTGGAAGATTGGGACAGAGAATGATAATGAAAATCAGAAGTTAATAAAAAAGAGTAGGTACAAGAAATGACAGAAGTGGTAGTAAAAGGACTGGAAGCAGTATTGGTAGAAAAAATAAAAAAAGCAAGAAAAAAAGACAAGGAGGTAGTGAAAGTAGTAGAAGAAATAAAGAAATAAAGAGTCAAAGTATTGAGAGATAAGGAGTGGAAGATTAAAGGAGACTTGGTATTAAAGAAAGGAAAGGTATATATACTAAAGAATGAGGAATTGAAGATAGAAATTATCCAGTTACATTATAATATGCTAGTAGTAGGATATAGAGGCAGATAAAAGACAACAAAGTTAGTAATGAGGAATTCCTAGTGGCTAGGAGTAACAAAGAATGTTAGAAGATATGTGGAGAGATACAATTTATGTCAGAGGATAAAAAACAAGACAGAGGTACTATGTTATGAACTTAAGTCCTTAGGACTGGACAAAAGAAAGAATCTTGTATAGGATTTACACAAGAGAACTCAATAGAGAACTCTGTACAGGATTTGTCTACTTTATATACTAAAGCACCTGGTCTGTGCTGAGTCTTCCTAGCCTACTCTAAAGTACTATGTGTGCGCCTCAAGGCCAACATGTGTTGTATATATTGTAGGACATTATCCTTCTATGCCTTTCTTCTTGTGTTCGCAGGTTTTAACCCTAACCCTAAGTTCTAAAAATAGAAAAAGGAAAATAAATCAAAATGAAAATGAAAATGAGAAAGAAAAATAAAAAGAGACTAAGTCCACTTTTCTCAATCTTGACATATTAGTAGGGAAATTAATGATAAATGAAGTACCAGAGAAGGTATAAATGCACCTAATAGTGGACTTTATCATGAAGTTACTATTAGTGACAGAAAAGAACACAATCTTGGTAGTGTGTGATCAGTTATTATAAATGGCACATTTCATAGCAACTATAGAAGAAATATTAGTAAAATGTTTAGCAAGATTATTCTGAGACAATATATCGAAGTTATATGGACTATCAGAGAGTATAATAAGTGATAGATGATTCTAGTTTGTAGTGGAGTTAACAAAGAAGCTAAATAAGATGTTAGGAATAGAAATGAAGTTGTTAATGGTGTTCTACCCACAAACAGATAGGTAGATAGAACAAATAAACCAAGAGTTTGAATAGTACTTGAGATTCTTTATAAAGTATAGATAGAGAGATTGGCTGGAGTAGTTAGCAATAGCAGAGTTTGCAGTGAACAATAAGATTCATTCAGTAACAAAGATATTGCATTTTATAGCAAATTATAGAAGAGAGTTGAGAATAGGAGTAGACATTAGAAGAAAAGAAAAAGTAGAGAAAGCAACAGAATTTGTGGAGAAGATGAAAAAGATTCAAGAAGAAGCAGAGGTAGCATTGAGAAAAGCATAAAAGGAAATAAAAAAACAAGCAGATAGAGGATAAAAAGAAGTAGAATGATGAAAGAAAGGAGATAAAGTAATGTTAAGCACAAGAGATCTGGTGTTTAAGGAGAGACCAGTGAAAAAACTAACAGAAAAATATATAAGGCCATACATAGTAGAGAAAGTAGTATCAAAGAACATGGTAAAGTTGAAACTGCTAGCCTTTATGAGAATTCATTCTGTAATAAATATGAGTAGGGTGGTGAAGTATAGAAAACCAGTAAAGGGGCAAAAAGTAGAAGAACCAAAACTAGTTGAAGTTGACAGAGTGAAGGAATGGGAAGTTAAAAAAATTCTAAATAAAATAAAAGTATGAGAAGTCATGAAGTATTTAGTGTGCTGGAAGGGATTTACTACAGAAAACAATACATGGGAGAAGAAAAAAGACTTAGAAAATGTGAAAGAGTTAGTAGATGAGTTTGAAGGGAGAATAAGTGTAGAAGTAAGATAACAAAAGAGATTAGAAAAAGTATGGAAAGTAAAGTTAAATCTAAATATAAAGGAGTTTAGAAAAAATGAATTACTGGGGAAGTATACAGTGAGAATTTTGTTTGGATAGGATAACAGAAAGTTTGAAGATGAGTATTTGAAGAAGTTAGAGAGAAACTGGCAAAGATAGAAGTTAGTTTCTCTGAAGAAAATATCTTAAAGAGAGAATGATGTTAGAGTTGTAAACAATAGACTTTATTTTATTTTTGGTTTTTTTTCATTTCTTTAACTTAAGGTTAGGGCTTAATGTGATATTATATGTGACTGTCACAAACTGTCATATAATATGACTTGGTATCATATATTGGTCATATATCACATAAATACTATCACAGTTATATATTACACAATCATGTGTTATAGAAGAATATAGAAGATTCTAGAATAATAATATTATACTATATATTAATAGTATGTAATATGTATAGCCTTTAGAATAGACTAAATTTTGTATAGCACAGATCATTAGTCTAGCATATTTACTCTTACTTTAAGACTTAAGTCTTAACACTTATATTGCAAAGAGTTTTGTAAAAATTACAAGAGAACTTAGCAAGGAGTTCTCAACATATTTTTACACTATATATACTACTAACACATGGTTTGTGCTAAAAATAAATAAATAACTCTACCCTAAGGTTTATGTGTCATTCATAAATATACCACAAGATTAATATGCCATAAATACATGTCTTGATATTATTCCTTTTAGTTCTCTCTATAATATTCTAGGCTTATAATATAATATCATGTTATATGATATATGACCATGGTCACATGCCTCTTTATCACCAAAGAAATAAAAGAAAAATAAAATAAGAGAAAAAGAAAAATCAAATCAAAGAAAATAGATTAAAGGAAAAGAAAATCAAAATAAAATATAAAAGTTTAAGCATACTATAATACTTTCTAGTGCAACTTTGTTTGTGAGAGTCAGTCCACTGGTTATGGGGATACAAGTTAAATAAAATTTATGATAATAATATATATTAAGAAATATAATAGTTACAATCAAAACATCACATGATACAAAGAAAGATATAGAAGGTTTTAGAATAGATAATATATACAGACTGTTAGAGTAACTAGGTAGAAAAGCAAATACTTTAAATCTCCAGAAAATTTCGAGTTTATTACCTAAGAAATACTAAATTATATACTTATCTCCAGAAAATTTTAAAAGAATAGAATGGGAATTTCTAAAGGTGATAGCTACTCTATATAATAACATGTCCATTTTAATATGTCAGAATTCTATTTATATAAGCAGAGAATAATAATACTTAAGTGATCAGAAAAAGTTCAGAATGAAGAGACTGAATTGAAAGAGAACTATAGAGTATTGTAGAAGAGCAAGAGAAAGAGAAGTTAGATAATAGTTAGGAGTATTAGTATATAGCTTGAAAAAGTCTAGAGCATAGAAAAGCAGATAAGCAAATGAATGTTAGAGTTGAAGATAATATCACAAAATGTCACATGATGTGAAATAGTATTACAGATCTATCACAAGTTACTGTTATATAATCATATGTTACAAAAAATATTATAAAAGACTCTGGAACAATGATATTATATAATATATATTAATCTTAAGGCAAATATATACTCTTTAGAGTAGGCTAGATTAGTGTAGTATGGACTATGAGCCCAGTATAGATAAGGTAGACAAATTATACTTAGGAACTTTATCAAGTTCTCTTATATTATCTAATACAAGATTATTCTTTTGCTTTTATACTTAAGTCTAAGTTCATAATATTAGAACTCAATATCCATTTCTGAGACTGTCCAGTTCAGAGACTTCCTTATATATTTTCTCTACTCTCTTATTATCCTTGACTAGAAGTAACACTGCTCTTCAGTTAAGAAGAATAGCTCTTAGACTTAAGAAGTATACTAGCTAAATAAAAAAAATCTAGCCATCTATATTGCATTAAAGCCCACTAATACCTTATAGACATATAACCTTGTATAGATATGGTAAATAGTATTTTTTATGTAGTAGCTTTGTAATACAGTATCTCTTTATAACCTATCTATATAGAAGAATAGTAATAGCTTTTAAAGTATTATCTAGGGTAAAATGATCTTCTTAGGTCAAAATTGTTTACAATTTAATTAGGGTAGTATTTGGTAGTCTAGATAGTCAGTAGATAGTATGAGATGAACAAAGAGAGTACTGCTGGTATTTACTGAAATTAATTCAAGTTTGGAGTATAATTCTAAGAGGAAGACTAGCACTAGCTCTACCTTATCTTTTTATACATTCTCATCTCATACACTACCATTGTTGTGGCAATCACTAGACCAATGTCCAATAGCAGCATAAGCAATAAATCTCAAAGATGGATATCTAGTGGGGAACACAAGTTGTGTAATTCACAAGAGAACTCAACAGAGAACCACAACAGTATTCTACTGACTATTTATATGTCTATCCATAGTCCATGCTATGACTGTACATTGTCCTACCCTAATATCTATACCCTGTCCTCATGTCTAGTACTAATCTATCTTATATCCTATTACTTATCTACCATGTGTTTACCTCAAGGCCAGCATGCTATATACATGTGCTCTAATGTCATACCCTGAACTCTACTCTTCATCTCCATCATTCATGCATATACCATGTGTACACCATGAGGAAACCATGTTCCTTGACGTCACTCCATCTCTAGACTACTCTAGGCCCTATGATATAATGTCATGTGACTTCCCAGTCACATGCCTTCTCTCTCTCATTGTAAACTAATAATATAACTACTATCTATATCTTATCTCTATCCTTACCAAAGTCTGTTCACACTTTATTGTCTTATAATAACCATCACAATCATTATTACCTACCTCAATTGATTTACTCTCTCTTATTACTACAGATGCTAATAGCTCAAGCAGAACTAGAAGGAGAAGGAGAAGTAGTAATTCTCTGATCCAACACTAAATCAAATATAAAAGTGGCTAAGCCACAAATGTTCAATAAAAAGGTAGGAAAGATATCAGGATTTTTGATAGCATGTAGGTTGTATATATCAGAATGAAAATGAGAAATATAGTAGTAGAGGAGCAGGTATAGTAGGTATTGTTATATGTATAAGATGGATTAGCAGATATTTGGAAAAAGAATGTAATAAAAGATTTGAAAAAAGAACTTTTGAATTATAAAACAGTAGAGAAACTTTTGGCAGATCTAAAGAAAGAATTTGGAGGATGAAACAATGAAAGTAGCAGAACTGAATAAGGTAGAGTAGAGAAGTAGAATAATAGAGGAGTTTGTGCAGGAGTTTAGAAGAATAGCAAGAGGAAGTGGATATGAAGAAAGACTATTAATTGAAGAATTTAAGAGAGAAATGAATGAGATGATCAGGAAAAAGCTCATGTAGGCATAAAGGCCTCCAAGAAGCATAGAGCAGTAGTATCAGAGGGTAGTAAATTTGGACAGACATTGAAGAAAAAGTAGGAGAGAAGAAGAAAGATTAAGAGGAAGGAAGGAAACAAGAGTTCAAGCTTCAAGATTGAACATACCAAAAAATGCTAGTGGGGCACAAGAACAACAATTGCCTCAGCCCCAGATTTGGCCAAATAGACAGAAGGTCTAATAGTAGATACTAACAGGACTAATATCAATGGAGTTAAGAGAACAAATATAGTTGTTATATAGCAGGCAGGGTTTATGCTAAGGTATGACCTATATGTGATGGAGATAGATTATGGTAGGAATTGTTACAGTTATAGAGGATTTAGACATTCAGCAAGAAATTGTAAAAATAAGAGAATCGTGAAGTAAGAAATGAGAATGAATTATAAGAATAATAGAAATACTAGTAATTTATATGGGGAGGAAAATCTAATAGTCCTCAATTAGGTTCTAACTATAATAGGTTTGCAATACTTTCTAGAATAGTGGATAATAGGGATATGTTGAGAGAGATTACTGTGAAAATTGGTCTGGAAAGAATTGATATATAGAAAGGAGTAAGTTGGTCATAAGTTTGGAGTTTGTAAAAAAGTAGGGGTTTAAGTTAAAAAAATAGAAAGACTAATATATATAAGAAATGTAAACAGTTCTTTCAATAAGGAGAGACCTATTAAGCATACAGTAGAGGTGAATATTTATTATCAGGAATACAGAGAGAGAATAGCAATCAATATAATTAGTAGTCAGAAGTGGAGTGTAATTTTGGAAATGCCATAACTTGCTTACTACAACCCTGAAATTGACTAAAAGTAAAAATGACAAGATGGCCAAAAGAGAGTGAAAAGCAGTTGAGATTGGAACATGAGAAGTCAGAGTGGCAGAAACAAAAAGAGAAAGAAAAAAAAGAAGAAGAGAGAAGAAAGTGAGAATAAAAGGAGTAAAGAAGAGAAGAAAGGAAGAAAAAACTAAAAAAGGAGAGGATAATAGAGGTAAAGAGGGTAGTAGAAAAATGAAAGATTTGGGATGTGGAGGAAAAAGCAGCAAAATCCAAAGAAGAGGCCAAGAAATTGGTTCTTCAAAGGTTCTATAAGTGAATTCATATCTTTGAAAAGAAGGTCAGTGAGAAGATGATAACAAAGAAGATATGAGATCACACAATAGAGGTAAAAGAAGGATTTGTGCTGAGGAAGGGAAATGTATATCCATTGTCAAGGGAGGAAAGAGAAGATGTACAAGAGTTTGTTGAAGAATAATTAAGGAAAGAGGATACCAGACCTCTAAAATCACCTCAAACAACACCAGTAGAAGCTTAGAATATTTCATGAAGGTACAGAAATTAACAGAAGACAAGCTTTTTAGATACTCTATCTGTCAAGATTTGATTTTATCTTGAAGCATGTACCAGGAACAAAAATAGGAAAAACAGATAGACTTAGTAGGAGACTAGACTGGAAAATAGATATAGAAAAAGACAACAAAAATCAAACATTGATTAAAGAACAATGGATTTATAGTTTAGCTGAAGTAGTAATAGAAGAATTAGAAGTAGATATAATAGAAAAAATAAAAATAGCTAGAGAAAAGAATGAAGAAGTAGCTAGGGTAGTAGAAGAGATAAAGAAGACAAGGATAAAAGGAGATGAATAGCAGGTTAAAGAAGACTTAGTATTGAAAGAAGGGGAAATTTATGTACTGAAGGATAAGAAGCAGAAAGTAGAGATAATTTGGTTGCATCATAATGTACTAGTGGCAGAACATGGAGAAAGATGGAAGATGACAGAGTCAGTGACAATGAGTTACTGGTGGTCAGGAGTGACAAAATATATAGGAAAATATGTGAATAGTTATGATATGTGTCAGAGGATAAAAAAAAAATAGAGGTACTAGTAGGAAAGTTAGTAGTAAATAAGATTCCAGAAAAATTGTAGATACTGACAGGGATCTAGCAGAAAAGAGGTTATGTCAGGATGTAACAAGAACTATGCAACAGTAGCCCTTAACTGCACACTAAATAATTTCAAGGGGACATTATCAGTATCAGGAATCAAATAGAAGATATAGAAACAATAATATAGAAACTGATTAAAACATATAATAGTCATATATTTCTTTTAATATTCATTCATTTGTATTCACAAAAGCTCTTTTGAGGGTTTTATCTGCTTATGAACACTTTCCCTGGCTAGCATACTCCTAAACAGTAAATCTTATACTGTGTAACAAGTTTCTTTAGAAAATCTAGTAAATAGATTGCAAAGCTTTTTAAGAGCCCTCAACAACATTATCTACTCTAGATAATACACTCCAAAGATATCTCTCAAGTTGAACCTTATAACTGAAGATACTAACTGATACTCATCTCACTAGTCTTTTCCAGATTAATATAACTTTCCAAACTTGTCCAAAAGTAATAGCAGATACTAACAACACTCACTTAATAAAATAGAAGTTAAACTGTTATTGAGTGAAAGTATTCAAATGGAGGTTCTTTCCTTTAATTCCTTCTACTCATGGCTTATGTATTAGTCTAAAAATACAAAGAATGGATTTAGAGAATGGAAACTAAAACTATAATAAAGCCCTCTAAGATCTTGTGAGTATATAGCTATTTCTTTATTTATAATCTAACATTAATCCAATTATTAATCTCCACTTGTAAGAGCCTATTTCATTTATTCATTACTATTTACATAGCCACTTCTTTCTATTCCTCTATTCTAGACTCTGTTAGCTGCCAATCTAGCATGTTCTTCTCTTATTTGACTGTTTGAACATTTGTAACTTGGTAAAACTCTCTCACAAGAGCATGCTCTTCATAGCTAGTTATTCTTGAGTGGATGATATTGCTTTCTAGTATAGTTCTAATATTTCTATCCCTTTAGTAAGTGAATAATATCACTTTTTCTATAGTTTATAGAGAACAGTATTATGGCATGTGTTATAAGATGATAAAGTGTAAACTAACTTTTAGATAAGATAAGATAGAACAGTAGTATTATTATTAGCCTACAATGAGAGAAGGCACATGACTTGGAAGTCACATGACATGATATCATAGGCCTAGAGCAATCTAGAGTAGACAAAAAGGGTTTATGATCTAGAATAGTCTAGAGGAGCTGAGAAGAGTCTAGACAATGATGGCAAGGAAGCATGGCAGCTGCATTGCTACCATATGGTGTACACATAGTGTATGCATGGATAACTTATGGACTTTAGGGTAGGGTATGTAGTAGAAGTGTAGTTGTAGCATGGACTATATGTAGTAGATATATAAAGAGTAGCAATATAGCAGGAACTTCTTGTCAAGTTCTCTTGTGAACCCCACTACTCTAATTCCTAATACTGTGAGTTTTTGCTAGTGGAGTCCTACTTGTCATTGTGATGGGTAGTTGTCACAACAGCATATTTCTATTATTACCAAGTGGTCTCTATGTACATACAAGCTGGATCAGCAGATAGCTAGACATTTCACAATACTCTGCTAAGTTTGTTCTAATAGGCTTCAAGTTTGAAGTCTAGTTTGTTTAACAGCTATCCATCTCTCTGGTTAGTATCTGCTTGAGAGAGCATGAGGCATTATCTAGAAGTGTAAGATCTTCTTTCCAAAGAGATCTTATATGCTCTAAAACCTTGTGAGATTACTTTTTTTCATAGAAAAAATACAGTATTTTCTGGAATAATAACATATTTAGACTTCATCACTAAGTTACTATAGAAGAAACATTAACAGAAAGGTTAGCACAGTTGTTTAAGGATAATGTATAGAAGTTGTATGAGTTATAAGAAAGTGTGGTATTAGATAAAGGACTACAGTTTGCAGCAGAATTGACAAAAAAGCTAAACAAGATATTGGGGATTAAAACTAAGTTGTTGATGTTTTTTACCTACAAATGGATAAGCAGACTAAATGAATGAATCAGAAGTTGGAATAATATTTCCAATTCTTTGTAGATCACAGACAGAAGGATTGGCCAGGATAGCTAGTGATAACTGAATTTGCAGTCAAAAATAAAACACATTTGGCAAATAAAGTGTCTTTATTCATGGTAAACTATAGTAGAGAGTTGAGAATGGAGATAAATATTAGAGAAAAAGAAAAGTAGAGAAAGCTACAGAGTTTGCAAAATATAAAAGCCTACAGTATGCACAGTTGAGGGGGCTTACTTAACTAAGTATGATGAAAAGTCAGATAACAAGCCAGGTTCTCTTACAAATGGGTTCTACTTAGTATATCTAATATTAAAGTCTTCTTTATATACAATAAGTTGAGGATGTTCAGAACTTTATTAGACTAGAAGTCCATAGCAGTGTAAAAATTGTTGGAGTAGATATTCATGAGAAATTGACATTTGTCTCCATTGAAAAAGAATAGAAGCTAGATATATCTGTAATTAACTATGTTCTTTTTGAGAGCAAATAACTCAACAGTCTAAAATAAATACAAACACACAAATTTAGGTGTTTTCTCAGAGTTTTGTGAAAATCAGATTATCTAGATCTAATCTGAATAAATAGAAGCATCAACAACTTTATCTTCTCTAGAGGTTATAGTAGATAGTATAAAGTAAATAAAGTTCTAAGAAGGTTTTGGGATAAAGATAATATTATACAAGTCCTTTTATATTTCAAAAAGACTATCCACTAGTACATAGTTCTTGCAAACATTCTACAAATAAATATAAAGTATGTGAGTTATACTAGATATATAAAGACTAGCTCTTCTGAGACTTTTATCTTCTATGTTTTTTGGCTGATCTATGTTCCATGACTCTTTCTTATTATAATATGGCCTTGGGCAGCATTTTTTTAAATATAGTTTTACTTTGATTTTACAGACTTTATTATTCTTTTCTTTTAGTTTTAGTTTTTTTTTGTTTTCTTTTATCTAGCAATAAAGGATTATGTAATAGATATACATGACTATGTTACATGAGATAACATTATATGTCTAGAAGAGAGTAGAGAGTTCTAGTACAATAACAGCAAGAGGCATAACTATAATATATCTGCCTTATAGTTATTACATGATAGACTTATGAACAATATATATAGCTTTAGAGTAGGACTATTAGTATAGAGTATTAACCATGATGTATTAGTATAAATAGTATATATTACAGTAGAAAGAACTTTGTCAAGTTCCTTTTGTAAATCTTAATACAAAAGTAACAAAAATATACTAGTTCTATTGTTATAAGATACTTGAACTTGAAACAACTAAAAAAGCATAATAACAACATTTATCTAAGCTTAAATATTGTATTAAGGGATAAAATTGAGTAATGAAACTTAAGAGATTTTTCTGAGATTTTATTCTATTTTTCTGACTTGAATTTCTTTTTATTTTATTTTATTTTAATTTTATTTTCTAATTATTTTACTCTTTATTTCTTTGACAATGAAGAAGACATGTGGCCAATTACATCATAGGTCTATAATATTAGAAAATAAACTAGAAAAATTAATGTTAAGATATATAACTATAGTATATTAATCTCATAAAGTACTTATAGATGACATATGGACTTTAGG
>Ga0157357_1000828_pt1 | contig 13055 bp, 6 predicted proteins | sample AttcapACBM1_FD_111485 | JGI IMG/M metagenome (GOLD analysis project Ga0157357, IMG submission 111485) | Fungus gardens microbial communities from leaf cutter ant in Botucatu, State of Sao Paulo, Brazil - Atta capiguara ACBM1 | ecosystem: Host-associated > Fungi > Mycelium > Unclassified ... | reverse complement strand
CTGGAACAGCACTCATAGTATGCTGACTTCAGCAAAGCTCTCAGTAGGCTATCTAGTAGTGGGGATTACAAGAGAACTTGACAAGGAGTCCTCACTGCATTGCTCCTCTATTTATATAAATTACATGTGGTCCATACTACAACAATATTAACCTGTCTCTATGTCCATGCATCGTCCTCATGTTCTATTACTCATCCACATGTATTTTCCTTAAGGCCACCATGCTTCCTACATGTGCCCTGACATCATACTCTTAATCTCCACTGTATATGTGCACACCATGTGTACACCATGAGGAACTCCTGTCCCTTGACGTCATCCCTAACCCTAACTCCTATCTAGACTCCTCTTGATCCTTCTAGACCTTAAGTCCTTCCAGACCGCTCTAAACTATTCCAGCTTCTATCACATGACTTCCAGGTCATGTGCTCTTCCTCCGTTGTAGACTAATAGTTACTTATTTATGTCTGGCTAACCCTAACCCTAGCCAAAGTCTGTCCACACTTTCATCTTATAACAGGTAGGTAGTTTTTATATCAACACTATGGATATCCCAATCTTTAATTCCTTCAACTTAAGAAAATCTTTTTGCAACAAGTTAAGATTTATAATGACTATTAGACTTAATATTGAACACTCAGCAATTCTTGATCACTTTTCTTCTTTTAGGAAGATTTATAACTTCATAGATGTTTCTGTCTTTAAGTGATTTCAGTTTTTCAAGACAAGACTCAAGCCACTTCTTTTAAATGTTAGCTAGCAATCTAGTGATATCTCCAAGGCTTTTGGGGATTGGGCAAGACTCTGCTATATATTGTACTAAGAGAAAGTGAATTTGCTCTACTCTCTCTTCTTTTGTAAGGTATGCTAAGTAGCTAGTAATAGCTATCTTAACTGATTCACATACAAGAAGTGGAGTGTCCATTCTACTTCCATTGTTATCAACAATGATTGGGCATTTGTCTTTCTACTGGATATTATATGGGATTCCATTTATCTCAATAATATTTTCAGATAAGTTATATAGGTAATCAACTCCATTTATCCTGACTGTCCTAGTTGTAGGTTATTAGAAAAAAATTGTGCATTCTGATAGATCCTTTGCAATTCCTGACAAGTACTCTTATATGTATTATAAGCCATGTTAGAGTTAGGAAACCTTCCTCTTTGCTGCTATAAAGAGTTTCATAGGATATTGGTAGGATATTCTTGTTCTCCATAGATGTTTTCTTCTCTAAAGGGTATTTGAGTTTGATGTTTAGATCTCCTTAATTCAGAACCTTCTTATGATGTTTGCAGAGCAGATTATAAAGGTCATTGAGAGCTAGATAGTTGTGTCTCAACATCAAAGTCAATATTATTAGCCTCTTCAATCTCTATTATGAGCTTTTTAGACCTTGGAGTAGGTAGAGAAGAAGTAGACTTATAAGAAAGAGAAGGTAAAGAAGAACAAGTAGAAGAATTGTTTTGAATAGGAGGAATAGAGATATGTGAAATAGATACTGGAGCAGGTTCATCTTTCCTAGAAGGGTCAGATACTAGCAACTCTATTTCTAGACTTATTTTGTCCAATAACTTATTATATAATTTATACTCTTTTGTATGGGAGTTAGTGCATTTGAGAAAAAGTCTCTTATCAAAGATGGTATATGTGGAGTTAAAAATGATATTTCCTAGTGTATAGTATATAATGTAATATCCATTGTCCTCATACACAATGAATATCATCAATTTAGAATATGGTACAAGTTTGTTGGTACAAACTTCACTGGAAAATAATATAGGCTTTGTAGCCAAAGACACAGAAGTGTGGGGTTTTGGGTTTGTTACCTAAGAAGGTCTAGATATCTTGTCGTAAGACTTACAGGATTGGGGACATCATGCTTAAGAATGCAAGTTCTTACAATCTGGATGTTGTACCAAAGATTGGAAGTAGCTGATAGAACAGCATTACTAGACTTCTCATAAAAGGTGGAACTATATTTGTCATCCTTCACTCTCAATCTAGACTGAAGGATTTGCCTAGTAGAGAAAAGACATATCTGTATACCAGAAACACAATATACTAGCTATAGTTTTGACATAACAACTTTAGTAGTCTCTTTTGCAGGATCAAAGATTTTCATGTTCAATCAGAATAGTGTCAAAAGTGATCCTAAATACCTTTTGTTAGATTTCTGGAATAAATCTCAAGGATTATAAATGGGCAGTAAACATATATGAATATCCTGGTGGTGATATTTTGGATCTATGTCTACAAATAGATCTTATTCAGAAATCCTGAATCATCTATTTCATGATTTTCTTCTATGTGTCTACCATTTATATTCATGGCCCAATATGTGCTTGTTGTCATATCCCACAAATTGATAATAACCTATATAAATGGATTTCACAAGAAGTATTACTATTTCATTAGTGTTCTTATCCTAATAGGATATTACATCTTGTCTTTGCTGTATTTCATCATTCCAACACCCATCACCATGCAGAAGCTTTCTTTGGAGTACACTAGTCTATAGAAATTCAATATGCAAAGTGGCTATGTGATGTACCAGTTGCAAAAAGCAAGACAAATACAATGCAAATTATACTATGGTTTCTTAAACATTGTTGGTTTTATAGTGGTTAGGATAGCTACAAGTATTTGACATAACAAAAAAACATCCTAAATGAAATTTAGTATTAACTCAATCTACTTAAAAGACAGAGAAAATATACAATGAATAAAATGCAAAGAAGAAACTATCTTCAAGTACACTAATTCTAGCATTCAGTACAAAACAGTTTCAAAACAAATAGATAACTCACTATATATTGGGTCTCAGCAATATATTGACAATAATATATTGTTAAGCATAACTCTGTATAAAGACTCCAATGCCTTACTAAACTATTGTTGAGTAAAGCCATGCTGACTTGAGGTCATAGATATTTAGTGTATCCTGCTTATTTAAAATTTAGCTGCTTACATCCTGGATATGGCCTAAATAGAATTCAAAGAATTTAAGGAATAGTAGAAGCTACTAGTAGGATGAGTTAATAGTGGGAGAGACTCAAGAAAAGTACAATTGTCTGCTATATCATGCTATTGTTTGAGTTTGATGCAATATCACTTATGTATCAATTTTTAATTCAGATATCTAATAAAAACTGATAGAATTCATATCTCATCTAATTTTCATTTGTTTCCCACATTATTACTACCATTAGCAAGTATTTATTATAGATTATATATTGGTATATTTAACACTAGTTATTTATTTATTATACCAGCTAATTCTACAATATATCTATAGTAAGAAAACCAATAAATTCATAATATGAGTTGTATTATAATTTATAAAATTATATAGCACATGTATATATATAGGCATGTGAATTATAATATGTGCAAAAATTTCTGAAAAACTAAGAATAATAGAGTAAGAAATTCTGTACTCTAAATAAAAAGAAACCAGTAATTCTGTCCTCCAGACCAAAAATAGATGAAAATTCTGTGCTCTAGACTAAAAGGAGCTGGTAACTCTGTGCTCCAGACTGAAAATAGATTGAAGAGAAGAATACTACATAACTATTTTGATCTGTGTGTGGAAAACTTGCTTAGATAAGTACCACTGTTTAGTATGTCATGACTAAGCAATACTATAGAGACAATTATGTAAGCTCAAACAGTTAATCCTTCTGAGATGATGCAGATCAATTTGTAAGTGTGGAAGTGATTTTCCTTTCCTAAACTGTGATAGTTACTATTATTCTTGGCTTGGGGTGGAAAAGCAGCCTAATAGAGCAATGTGTGATATGTTGTGTGCTAAAGATAGTTGGTTGCTATTTTTAGATTACCAATCAATTGGTAACCAGTCATAGCCATCTTATTATAATATATAAGAAGAATAGCTATTTTTACTATTTTTTTGGTAATCAGCTATGTAGCAGCTTATCTGCTGCTAATAGCATTATTACCTTGAATGATCATGCTATTTTCAACATGTTTTGGCATGTATGTTAAAGGCATCTGATGAGTCTATATAAGACAAAATAGTAGTTGGGAGTGATTTTTCAACCATTGTGCCAACTTCATTACAACAAACCTCACTTTACTCACTTTGTTGCTCCTTCCACCCTAACTCTTTCAAAATTTTCCCTACTACTTCATAATTCAACAGTTCTCTTTCTAGATCTTTTATAACATTCTTTTTCCATATATTTGCTGACTCTCTCTGTATATAAAACACGACTTACTATACTTGTTCCTCTACTATTGCTCCTCTTATTCTTATTCTCATATATAACCTACAAGTTGTTAACAACCCTGAAACATATCTTGCTTCTCTATTAAATGTTAGTAGCTTAGCTACTTTTACATTTGACCTTGTATTAAGTCTGAGCACTGTTTCTTTTACTTGTATTGCTTAGAGTTGTATCTGTATTGCTACAAGCTGCTTTTGTTGTTGCCTAATGATAGTATATAGGTCTGTGTCATAATGACTTATGGTGTATAGTAGTAGTGGATTGTTAGAAGTTAGTGGTAATAATATTGGTAGTATAGTTGATAGTAGTAGTACAGTGTGTAATGGTGAATAGTGAGAGGATAGAGTAGAATTAGTGTTGGTCTTGCTCTCCAATCTATATTCACTGTCTGACTCAATCCCATCTAATATTATCTACTAATTATCTATTTACTGCCTTACTAACTACTATTCTAATTGAATTTGATAGACTATTATTCCTAAGAATGGAGTTCCTAAGCTAGACAAAATCTGAAGGATTACTATCATTTCTCTGTGTGGGTAGGTTACAAAGGGACACTGTAATACAAGACTTCTATGTAAAAAGACTATCTAACAATATCTACATAAGGTAGTATGTCTTACTGTACTAGTAGGCTTTGGTACAACAAAACAACTAGATTTCCTCTATCTAGTTGGTACATCCCTTAAGTCTAGAGTCCAGCTATTTTTCTTAACTAGAGAGTAGTGTTGCCCCCTAGTCAAGAATGATAAGAGATTAAGTAGGAAAAGGCCCTGAGCTGGGCAGTTTCAGAAAGAATATTGAATCATAAGACCTTAAAGTAAGTCAAGTAAAAGAACCATATATTAGGGTTAACACAAGAGAATTCAATAGAGAACTCTGTATAGGATTGTCTACCTTACATACATAAGACTAAGGGTTTGTACTCTACTACTTTAGCCTACTCTAAAGAACCATGTGTCTGCCTTAAGGTTAATATGTGTTAGATATTATATAATATCATTTCTTCTAGAACCTTTTACTATTTTCTATTGTGATACATGATTGTGTGACTTTGTGACTGTGACATATGTGTAGCACTGAATCATGTGAAACTCTAATCCCAATTTCAAAATAAAAAGTAAATCAAAGAGAAAATGAAAATAAGAAAGAAAAATAAAATAAAATAAAACTAAGTCTAACTTTCATGATTCTGACACACTGCTGCTTCCAAAAACCCCATACCTGGAAGACATTCCAAGCCCTCCTGGACCCCATTGGTATTAATAGATAAGAAGAGTGTAAGATAGAAAAGATCCTAGACAGCCATTGACATTGCAAAAGGTACCAGTATTTGATCAAGTAGAATGAATTTAGCTTGGAAGAAAACTCTTGGAAGAATGCTTTGGAGTTATTTTCCTCAGATAGAGTGGTAAAGTTCCATTGTCTCAATCTATGAGCTTTATGATTTATTCAAGTAATAGACTTCCAAAACATCAAGTTTTGACCTATACTACTTACTTTAAGTTATAACAATCTTAAGGAAGGGGTGGATATAAGGAGACAACAAACTATGAACTCTGAACCTTCAACAATGAAGTTTGTGAAGTCCGAGCTCTAATACAAGATAGCAGAATTTGTTGAACTCCCTCTAGTACTACCCCTATTAAATTCCAATCTCTACTAGTATTCTCCTGAATATTGTCTCATGTTTTCAAATGCTACTAGATAAGTGCCTGATATTTATAGACATTATTCTAGATGTTTCCATTAGAGTGCTTGACTATCTAGATGTTATTATTTCTAGCTTGGTTAATACTATTCTGCTAGATTGAAATATATTCTAGAAATATTTAGTCGAGCTGTCACCTCTAGAAGATCTCATTCTATTCTCTTAAGTTTTCTGGAAGTAATTCTTGTCTTCAGCATAATTGTCAATGTGTACTTGAGTTTCCTAGAGTAAACTCTATAAACTCTGTAGACTTATACTGGTCACTCTAACACCTACTGCCTCCTTGGCCAAACTTGGAACTGGAGCATGCATTGTTCTTGTGTTCCATCAGTGTTTGTATTTAACCTTGGAGCCAAAGCTCCTGTTTCTCTCCTTTCTTGTAATATTTCTTTCTCTTTTCTACTTTCTCTTCAATGTCAGTTAAGATTTGTAGCTCTTTTATATCACTATTTGATGGTCCAAGGGGATTACTCTACCTCCATAAACTTCCTTCTGATTGTCTCATTCATCTCTTGCTTGAATTCTTCTACCAATACTCTTTCTTCAAAACTACTTTCTCTTACTGCCTTCTTGAATTCCTGTACAAACTCCTCCATTATTCTTCTTCCCTATTCTACTAACTCTCTTCTAAACACCATCTTCAAATCTGCCAAGAAATCTCCTACTAATACATACTTGATATTTCCACTTTCTAGGTCTTCTATTACATTTTTCTTCTAGATATCTACTGATTCTCCCTATATATATGATAATACTCATTGTATCTGTTCTTCTACTAATGCTCCACTCATCTTCATCTGAATATATAGCTTACAGGCCATTAGGAATCCAGATACTTTGCCTATCTCTCTATTGAATATTTGTAGCTTGGCCACTTCTACATTTGACTTAGTATTAGGTCTAGGTGCTACCCTTCTGCCCATTACTACTATTTGTGCCTGTAATACTGCTACCTGCTTTTACAAAACTGCTGCTTGATTCATGTGAATGTATGGTGGTGGTGGTATAGGCAGGCAGGAGATAGAAACCAATGGAGAAGAGATAGAGCTGCTTTTGCTCTTGCTTTTATATTTTAATAATGACAAAATTCTTGGTATGTGCTAATGAGCCCTCTTCTTGTCCTATTTTATACTTGTTACTGACTATCTGTCTACCAACTACTAAGTGTAAATAATCTTGCTCTAAGAAGAGATATTATACTCTAGGTAGTACTTTGAGAGTGCCCATTATTCTCTTGTATGTACAGGTTATAAGAGAATACTGCAGCATAAAACTTCTACTATGAAGAAAGTCTAGCTACCACACCCACTTAAATGATGAGTAATGTTTAGTCAGTGGCCTGAGTTTGATTACTGATATCCACAACTTGTCAAGATTACAAGAAAGAGACTTAGTTTTTCCTATTTTCTTTCCTCATTTTTATTTTCTTTTTGATTTATTCTCCTTTATTCTATTTTTAGAACTAGGGTTAGGGTTAGAGTGATGAGATCACACTGTCACACAGCAGGTCACATCAGATAACAGTGACAGTCACAAGTCATGGGATACATGGAAGGATGTAGAAGGTTTTAGAAGAAGTGACATCATATAATATATACATTACATGTTGACTTCATGTCTTACACATGGTACTTTAGGGCAGGGTGCACAGTAGCTAGCATGGACTATGTAGATAGGTATATAAGGTAGACTACTTTGTAAAGAGCTCTCTATTGAGTTTTCTTGTGTTAACCCAATACAAGATTCTTCTTATTGACCTACTCTAAGGTCTTTGAGTTATAATACAACTTCCTATACCAAGTAGCTGGTTTTTCTTAAGCTTAGGATCTAGCTAATTTAGTAGTAATTGATTTAAGCTAGTCATACACTTAAGATGAGGAGTGAGTAAGTGTTGAGAGAGTCTGGTGTTGGGCAGTCTCAGAGAAGGGTTATTAAGTTCTAATGTTACCACTTAAATCCCTTAGAGTTGGGTTAAAAGGTAAACCTTGTATTGGATCAATATAAGAGAACTTTATAGAGTTCCTAGCACAAAGTATCTATCTTTTATATATACTAACTAGTTGGTTTATGTGCAACTTTATCCAGCCTACTCTAAAGGCCTTGTATATTCTATAAAGTCAACATTCAATTCCATCATCACTTCCAAGCCAAACAAGGCTTTTTATAACTCTTTTAAGATGTTCAGATCATTATTCTATTAAACACACTTGACAAGCTTATCAAGAAAGTTATTGGTGAAAGACTTCAATTTCAATAGATCTCAAAGAATTTTATCCATCCTTGTTAACTAGATAGATTGAAACAATGTTCTACTATGGATGTAGAAGTTCTTCTTACATATCTTATTTATGTAGAATAGGTTAAAAATCTCTCAACAAGTATCTTGGCATTTGATTTTGCTTAATTTTTTCCTTTATTAAACTATTGTTTACTCCTATTAATCTTAGAAAAAGCAGGTTTTGATTCCAAAATCTCAATATTCTTCCAAGATTATCTAGTAGATAGAAAAAAAAAATCTTTAAAACAGTTTCTCTTCTTCTTCTTTTAACATTAATATTGGTGTTGGATAGGGTTCTACTCTTTCTCCTATTTTATATGTTCTATATCTTTCTCCAATTTTCTATATTTTTGAAAAAAGAATTGAAAATCTAAAAATCCTAATTTCTATTCTCTTTTATAGATGATGGTCTTTTTATTACACAGGATAAATCTTTAACAGTTTCAAACTCTTATTTATTTTGTAGCTATCATGTCATGTTCTTACTTCTTGAATAGTTCAGACTTGTCATTAAATATAGGAAAACTTCTGTTTTCCACTTTTCTAAGTCATATAGATTGTTCAATCCTTCTTTACTAAATCTTACTTCTTTAGATAGTCCTATTCTCCATCTCAAAAAAATGTGGTAATATTTAGAATTCATTTTTGATAGAAGTCTAATGTTATAACAACATATAAAATTTTATGTGAACAAGGCTTTATCAACTATCAAGTGCATAAAATTGCTTGAAAACTTATTAAGAGGTCTTATTTCTACCCAAAAGTGTCTTTTATATAGAAGCTGCATACTTTTAATTGCACTTTATAGCTTTCAACTGTAGTTTTACAACAAAGCACTATTGGCATATTCTCTTAAGAAACTCAGGAAAATACAATAAAGAGTTTCCATTTGAATACTAGGAGCTTTTCATACCTCTCCTACAATTAGTATCAAAGCCATTTCAGGTCTTATCCCAATCTATTTGTACTTACAAAAGCTTAGTAGTAGATTTCAATTAAGAATGTAGTCTCTACCAATAAATCATATTTTCAAGTTTATGTTGGAATCAAGACATTTTGATAACAACAGCATTTATTGTTTTTCACTTGAAAAGCTAACTCCCAAATAGTAATTGAATATTAAAAGGTCTATTGTTGATGTTAACAATAGACTTAACAGAGTTTTTCCCTCTTTTATCTTCTTTAGTAGTGAATTTTTGCCTGAAAACAGACTAATTGATATTTATTCTAGTTATTTTTCTTTTCATTCTACAAACAAATGCAGAAAAGCACATATTTGAAAGCTTGATGATCTTACACTCTAAGCATTAGATTTAAAATTGTCATATTTAATATAAGCATTAAAAATCAAGTTGTTACTTTGATTGCTTATATCTATGTTCATAATAATCTAGCTATCAAAACTCTTCATCATACAGTCAATATCATGTCTACTGAGACTAAACTTTTTGCTATTAGATGTAACATCAATCAAGTCACTCAATTGGCCAACATCAATTGTTAGACTTACTATATACTACTAAGTGAATATTTGATTTATTAGTTCATCCATATCAAATTTATCTAGCTATAATTTCTAGAGAACTTAGGGATTTGTTTATTAGAGATCAGCAAAATTCTATCAAATTTTGAAAGTGTCTAAGTTATGACAAATAAATACTCTACAATATAGTCAATAAAAAGACAAATAAATTTAATCTCATCTTCATCTTTCTATGCAAATTATCATGAATATTGAATGTGATGAAATTCTCGATAATTGGAAAATGACTTTCTAAGGCTTAAATAACAAAGAAAGATACTTTTTAGATCTTCTTAATGATAATCTATTGAACTGACTTATTCTAAAGAAAGATTATGGCTGAAATTCTTTGATTATTCCATTTCATTATATGCTAGAGCTATAAGAGCTATTACCAATCATATTTCTATAGGAAAGTATCAACTTAGATTTTTTCTACAAAAATTATTTTTGTGTTCTTATAAATAGCATCTGATCAAAACCAGATGTCATATCCTTCATAAATGTTGTAGGTTCAACAATTATTGAAATCTAAAATGAGATACAATTGCTCACTTTGTACACTTTTTGAAGTTTAACAACAGTGTCTTTACTTTTGGAGAAAGTATCACTTAGTTGATTTACACTTGTTTTTCTTTAGTACTTTTATTTAATTTTAATTTTTCCTTTTTTTTTGTTTATTATCTATTTCTTTCCTTATATTATTTAAGTCTGCATATACATATTTACAAAGTAGCTACTATGGTTTGCCTATATACTCTGTATAATAAATTGTTGATTTTAAATATATATATATTATGACTAAGTCTACCTTTTTTAGTTCTGACACCTAAGTTTATTTCTTATAGTATATACTCAGTAAAGACTTACCTCCATGAAAAACCTAAGAGAACAAAATAAGATCTTCTAGAAGTAACAGCTTTGCTAAATATTTCTAAAGTATATTTCAATCTAGCAGAATAACGTTAACCAAGCCATGAATAATAGTATTCAGCTAGTTAGGTACTCTGATGGAAATATCTAGAATAATATCTGTAAATAGCAAATACTTGTTTGACAATAACAGGGAGTATAGGACAATATTTAAAAGAGTGCTAGTAGTAGTTAGAGTTAGACTAGAGTAGTATTTGAATGAGTATAACCTTCTCTATGGACTTTAGATTAGACATTAGGCTTTGCAAACTCTGAGTTGTTAGTATCAGAGTTTGGGGTTTGTTGTCTCTATATATAATCCAGGAATAATAATATTCAGATAGTTAGGCACTCTAATAGAAGTATCAAGAATAATATGCAGAAATAATAAATACTTATCTGATGGTAACTAGAGATTAGAAGTAATGACTAGAGAGGTGTATTATAACCTTATAACCTTAGAGTGGGTTTAAAGGTCAAACTCTTGTATTAGAGAAGACACAAGAAAACTTGATAGAGAGCTCTTTACAAAATAGTCTACCTTATATACTTGTACAGATGGTTCATGCTAGCTACTGTGCACCCTACTCTAAATGACCATGTGTAAAGCATGAGGTCAACATGTGGTGACCATGTTGTATGACATCACTTTGTTCTAAAACCTTCTACTCTCTTCTTCTCAAGTCCTGTGATCAATGTTGTGACCCCACCATCAGATGTGACAGTGTGACAGATCACTTCTAACCCTAACCACAGAGTTCTAAAAATATAAAAATATAAAATAATTGAAAATAAAATAAATTGAAGTCCGTTGTTTCATTTTCTTACAAGATGTTGATAGTAGCTAGAGTTTGGCTAAAGAAGAACCAGAGTAAGTATAACAAATTCTATAGTATTATGATTAGATATTAGACTTGACAAACTCTAATATTAAAGACTTAGAGTTTGAAGTTTGGGGCTCTTTAACATATGCTATATTAGAATTGCAAAATGTAAACTTATTTTCAGAATAGACTCATTTTTTTATTTTTTTATTTTTCTCTTTATTTTACTTTTTTTGTACTTAGCTTGTTATAGTCATTACAATAATACCTCATGTTCTACAAATTTTTGTCTCATGCAAGATATATGTTGGGGTTTATTTCATATCTGACTCATATCTAACTATACCTTGTGCTTTCCTCATATAGTATCAGTCAGTGTTATATATAGTAGTGGAAGTTGTTTCATTTTTTCTTATTAATTCTTTAAGGATGCACTCCTTGTTCCTCATAGTTGATAGGTATATAAAGTAGTATATACAAATCATATATATTTATGTTATACTAATTGATCTATTTTATACTCTTACTCAAGCCTTTGTCTAAGTTGCAACCTAAGCCAAGCTTAAAGTATTAAAACATCTTAGTTATTGTTATTATATAGTATATATATTAATATTATAGTAAATACATATATTTTATCATAGAGTAAACTATATTGGTCCACTGGTTATGAAAACACAAGCTGAATAAAGTTTGTGACAGTATTAATACACAGATTAATAAGTGGTTATGAGTCTAAGTACAAAAAAAAACAAAGTTTGTAAAGAAATAGATTTTCTTATAATAATTATATGGAGAAAAAATTATTTTCCCATCTGTGTTAGTAAAATATCTTGTTTGATATAAATAGAGAGAAAAAGTATACTATAAATTTATTAGTTCCTGAATTTACTTCTTCTGTTTTAAGTATAATAAATATATTAAATAAAAACAATTAAAATATGATTTTTACTAAATGTACTACATAAAATTCTTACTTAGTGAATTATAACAAAAATCTGTACATTGCAATAACTCTGAAATATCTATATCTTGATATATTGTCAATTTTACTATCAAATTCTCTTACTATTCTACTGTTAGGTAACAAATATCCAGATAAGAGGAATAGCCTTTGTGTTAAGTGTGATATATACCTACAAACAAATTCTGTGGAAAAGTACATGAAGTTGTAGATCAAGTCCTTGATCTGAAATATGTAATATGTAAACTTCTAAACAACTAAGTAACTAGTAATAGTATTGCTAATTTAAAGCCAAAGCTATTTAGAAGTTTATATTTTACATAGCTTAGTTTAAACACTTGATTCAAAATTTCATACATTTTCCTATAAACTTTTTGCCTAAATATCAAGTATACCAATAGTGTTAAGCAAACCTATAGTATAGAAAAGAGAGAAATCACATAACTGTATAGTGTTACGACAGATACATCGAGGATGTAGCATAGACAAGGGTAAAGGGCATGATGTCAATGATCGGCCGCGCTGAAGTAGTATCAGTCAGCACCTCATGTAGTAGGTGCTACAGCCTGACCTAGTCCTCGTTGTTTCCTCTT
>Ga0157357_1000827_pt1 | contig 13083 bp, 14 predicted proteins | sample AttcapACBM1_FD_111485 | JGI IMG/M metagenome (GOLD analysis project Ga0157357, IMG submission 111485) | Fungus gardens microbial communities from leaf cutter ant in Botucatu, State of Sao Paulo, Brazil - Atta capiguara ACBM1 | ecosystem: Host-associated > Fungi > Mycelium > Unclassified ... | reverse complement strand
GTCCGCTCCTTGGCTCTTTCATCAACTACCCATTCAATATTTCTCGTCCATATTCCTTTCTTGCCGATCCATAATGTCTGACTTGTGCCCTGTATACGCTCCCTTCTTTAGTGCCATGGTGGGTGCTTCTTGCGTTGCCAGCAGCACCTTTTGCGGCAGGTTGAGGAGTGAGCTAACTTGTGATAAATATTAGGGTTGCACCAGTGCTATTGTCTTTACTTGTGAGTTGGCTTCTGAGCAGGAGGTTGGTCAGCTGACATCTACTTGTCAGGCATTGGTGCTAGGTGGGTAGCTCTCCTTTGATATATGTATGTTTTGAATCTGAACGGGCACGGTTACCTGTCCCTGCTTTTCTTGGTTTCAAATTGGATATCTGTGAACTTACGCTTTGTGGTGTATGGATGTCAGTTATGGCACTGCGAAGTCTGGCGTTGGTATCTCTGCCATGTCGGTGCTTCGACCGGACTTAATGATGAAATGTGTCGTCCCGGTTATCATGGCTGGTATCATTGCTGTGAGCTCCCACTGGTTTGAGAATGTAACTGTGGTGCACTCACACATGGGCAAACAGATCTACGGACTCGTCGTTTCAGTACTCATCGCTGGTGACTGTACGTGACCCTTTCATCATCTCACCTGCTGACATTAATATTTCTACATTTCTCTCACACATCTCGCCATGTACTGGAAATAACGTATCCTCTCATATGGCTTGTATTGTTCTGTGCAATCCATGGCAGTGGCCGTGTCAATGTCGCTTGCTAAGGGTTTTGTTCAACTCGGTGCCGGTCTTTCTGTTGGCCTCGCAGGTCTCGCAGCTGGCTTTGCCATTGGGATTGTTGGTGATGCTGGTGTAAGGGGTACCGCGCAACAGCCCAGACTTTTCGTGGGTATGATCCTCATCCTCATTTTCGCTGAGGTTTTGGGTCTCTATGGCTTGATTGTTGCTTTGATCATGAACACTGCTTCTCAGCCCATGACTGTGAGTTGCTTTCGCTCTTTTCTACTTCGTTTCTCCGACGATGAGAATGTGCTAACATAGAGTCAATTAGTGTGTATCGTAAATTGACGTTCACTGTATGCGCGCTTCATTGATCTGAAACATTGTCTGACCTATAGCGTGGGTCTTGCAATGTCGAAACTTGGGAAGTGTGTAGGGAGGTGGAGAACAAGTCTACTGACACCTTTTGCATCATTATCATACTCTTTCTCCGGTGTTATTATTGCTAAATGCAGAACTTTTCTCTCCTTGTGATTCATGAAGTTCTCTCATAGCCTGCCTAAGGGCCTGAGGAACTCCGGATTAATACGATTTTGGTCGAGTCTCCTGGTTGGAATCCTCAACGTCTGCGGAATGTAGCACAGTGAATATGTCAGCTGCTTCACCTTGCTTGCTGAGCACTTGTAATTGGAGGCTGCAGTGCAGCCCTGACCAGTCATGTAGTCATGCGCACATAAATAAATGGATTGCCATAGATCAAGGCTGAAGTGTTATTTATTCTTATTTCATTTCTAGGACAAGTAGCGGTGCATCCATACTCAAAGTGAAGTTCCAACTCAAGAATATTGGTATTACTTCATTGCATTACAATAAGGCAGCGCTATCAAGCCATGGGAACTAGCTCAAGGTGATAGGATCAGCTGAAAAATGTTACTCAGCATTCAATTGAATGACCAACTGAATGACCAACGATAAGCCATAAGACGCCTATATAAACCAGCAAATGCTTAGTCCCCATTTCATACTATCCTTTCCTCCCGTCTCCCACGATGATAGAAACACCCTTTAGGATTGCTGTTTCTGATCGGGACATTGACAGCCTCAAGAAGAGGCTCGACTTGGCCAGATTCCCAGATGAACTCGAGGATGTCGGTCGTGATTATGGTGCCCCTTTACAAGACATCCAGCGCTTGGTCGCATACTGGAAGGACGGATACGACTGGAGGAAACATGAAGCACAGCTTAATGAGGAGTTACCTCAATTCACATGTGATATCGATGTTGAGGGGTTTGGACCTCTCAATGTACACTATGTTCACAAGAAGAGCTCAATGACCTCTGCCATACCTCTTTTGTTTATCCATGGATGCAAGTGACACTCCTCGTTATCTGATGTATCTCAGTGTTGTTTCCAGGGCCCGGTAGTTTCTATGAAGTCAGGAAAATACTTCCTTTGCTAATCCAGGAGTCATCCGACCATCCGAGTTTTCATGTCGTAGCCATAAGCTTACCAGGCTATGGATTCTCAGAAGCTCCCAGAAAGAGAGGTTTTGCCATTGATCAGTATGCAGAAGTCAGTGTACCAGAAACTTCTAGGGTTTTCGTATGCTGAACTGCCCAGATATCACACAAGTTAATGCTGGCTCTCGGCTACAACGAATACGGTTCGTGCAACGTTTTTAACATGATAGGAAGGCAACTAAATCGATAACAGTGACCCAGGGTGGTGATTGGGGAGCGATTGTGTGTCCTGGCTGTTGTTTTCTTTCTACTTGTTTGACCGACATACAGATAACACGAAATATTGCCGCAAAATATGGAGGAGCGCATAGCAAAGCTTGGCATACGAACATGCCTGTGTGAGTCACTGATCCTATCCTATTGATTGTGTTTTGACTGTTTGAAAGCGCTCAGCCCCCACATCCGTGGAACCGACCTGGGCTCTTTTTACAGTACTTAGTGACTCGCTTTACACCGGCAGAGAAAGCGGGTCTGAAACGTATGAAATGGTTCCAGGAAGAAGGTCGTGGCTATTTTATGCAACAGTCCACCCAGCCTCAGACACTTGGTTATGGTCTGGCTGACTCCCCTGTTGGACTGCTTGGTTGGATTTACGAGAAACTCTTGAACTGGACTGACGACTATCCATGGACTGATGACGAAGGTGGATCAGAACTTCAGAACTATAGAAGACTCATCAGCGCTTACTTGAATTCATTTAGTACTCACCTGGATCTCCATCTACTGGTTCTCACGCTCAGGCCCGGCTGCCTCCGTCAGAATCTATTACGAATTTATGAAGTCCAGAGTAAAATCCTGGGAACCAGATGTCAAGATCCCGACTGGGTACTCCTTCTTCCCGAAGGAGCTTTTCATCATGCCTCGATAGTAAGCCAGGGTTATGGAAATTCAAAGTTGACATTCGCTGATGGCTCTCAGTTGGTTTAGAGGTAAATACGTTGTATTTGAGTCTGAGCACGAGAAAGGCGGCCACTTCGCTGCGTATGAATGCCCAGAAGAACTCGTTAGAGACCTGAGGATGATGTTTGGGAAGGGAGGACCAGCTTTCGGTATTGTTCCCCTGCATAATGGTTTCAAGCTGTGAACTGTATATTGTCTTAATACCCTGTGAACTTCAGCATGTGTCAATTTGAATGAATCTCCAGAACATGGATGGGGCTGATTCAGGTCCTGCGTACCGTGCCAACAAATTGATTTCTCACATGTCAAATCAGCATCGAAAAGGGCATGTTCTAGCAAGGCCGATATTCACACAATCCAGTTGTGTCAGTCACATGGATCGGCCTCGTGTCTATCGATTTGATACAAAAATGCCAACACAACGACAAACTGGCATTATATCCATTTGCCTTCTAAACTAAACCATAGCCTTGGTTCCATAGCCTTGGTTTACATGAAGAAGAAGGAAATAGCTCATTTCAGTTTTCATATAAGGTGCCAGAGGTAAAATTTGGAGATTAGGATGAAAACAGAACAATGAAAAGTGAGATAATCTTAGTTCAACAGTTCAAGTACGAGGAGAGGGATGGAGCCTCATTGTGATCAGCAATAATTCTGGATGTATACACTGGTATGGCTGGAATATGGGTATTGCTTGCTGAGCTGCTGTTCTCTTCGGGGTGGTTTTCCCTAGAAGTTTCACGCTGATTCTGATGAAAGATACAGGGGTCGTCGTTTACGAGCGACATTGTACACAGAAGATTGGTGGACAGGAAAAACCGATTAGCATACAAGTAGGAAATCGTTCACATGTGACGGTGATTGAATCATCCACGTGCGGTGGCGGCTTGCTGTTCTGTCGCGCCCATCTCTTTCTCCTCCCGTCTCATGGATACAGACCGAAAATCCACTGTATCTTCCTTCTACGGGGGACGTAAGAGCTCGATGGATGCCCTGAATCAAGATTTCCCAACCAACCACCCTCCTGCTGAGCGGCCAGGTCGGGACGATGTCTCGTCATTCTTTAGCCCTGAACCGAATCGGACATCCATGGATCGACTTGGAGGACGTCAAGCCGCTGGTGGTTACAATTCAAGTACATTTTATCCTGGCAGAGAAGAACCGTTAAAGGGTGGACGAGACGAGGAGGAAGAGGTATGGGATGTCTATGCAGATTTCAACAATGCGGGGCCAAGGTATAGCACGGCCTTCGGTTCTGCTACGATAAACTCGAATGGGTGAGTGCGGGCTCTTTCATAAGAATTTTTGATACTCTCTTCGCTAAACCGACGAACAGATATCAGGCATTGGAACCTCCAACACCGTCCCCTAAAATGGAGCTTGAGGGGCAGTCAAATCAAGTGCCGGTGGAAATGGTTACTGTGCCAGCACTCGGGCCGGAATGGGGAAAAGCTGAACTGCATGACATGACTAAACGCGCAAAACGTGAAAAGAAATCGGAATCGAGGAAGGAGAAGTGGAAACAATGGAACCGGGGCGAACGGGGGATGTGTGGGTCATACTGCACAAGGAAAGTATTTGTATGGTTTATATTCGTCTTGTGTGTTGTGTAAGTTTATCTTGGTTATTCTTTTTCCTTTTAACTCAACATGCTCTTGTTTCATGGTGGGCAAGGGTTGGGCTCGTGCTAGCCTTTTGTTTTCCTCGGGTACCATCCTTTTCTTTTAACAGTCGAACGCCGCTTGTGAATGCAACGGGAGAGTGGTCACAGGCTGTGTCATATGGATTCTCGAGAGCACCTGCTAACTTTTCCTTCCCGGCATTTGCTTCACTGGAGCTTGATACGGGCAGCAACTTCGTGCCCATCACATTCAAACACATACGGGCTTCCATCTTCGACCTCAACACCGGACGTCAAGTGGGCAAGGGTGATCTCCTCCACGATCAACGAGTCCCCCCTAAACAGTTCCCTGAGCTTCTGCTGCCTTTGAACTTCACATACATTGCGACTAACGATACCGATCAGACATGTGGGTAGTTTACATTAATACTTGTCGGTGAAAGAACACTGTCTGACCAGCTGAGCCTTCAAGGGAGCAACTGGTACAATGCGTGCAAAAATAAAATCAACTATGTGAATGGGACCCGTCCGGGTGAGTGGTTTTTGTGTTATTTTGCGACGAATCACCTGATGTATCCATATCTTTGACAGCTGTGGAGTTCCAACTTGTGCTTCATCTTGATATTTTTGGACTTCCAGGAAGCCCAATGGTGTCGACTCAGATCGCTGACGCCAGTTGTCCTTGGGAGTTACCTACAAATAGCGTGTAATCACCTGTTCGTGGTTCTCTCTGCAGTCCGAAAGGCTTCATCGCTCCCCCCCAGAAAGAATGAATTAAAGTAGTAAACGTCGGTGTTACCCCTTCTCGAACTTATTAGATGGCCACCTGCTTTGTGGACTTGATTCTTGATTTCTTTAGGATTTCAGCTTGGTTCTCAGCTTGGTTATGGACTCGCTACATAAATAATTTTTTCGCTCTTTATTATCTCCGAATTCATATCATCGTTGTACATATCTGACGCTTACCTTGTTACTAAGCACAGCACATGCACATTTAATCCAGGACAATATTTGTTACATTTGTAGTATTTTGTATATGGATGAACTGTGGATTCTAAGGTTGTCCGTGACATTCAAAGCAATGTGGCTGACCAAGTCTTTTACCAAGTCTTTTTTTGTCTAACGCCCGTAAACCTCAACCTACATGGACAACTATTCACACCACGGATCACGAAGGAGCCCTGTTGAATACGATGACCTTCATTCTCTTCGCAGACGAACGAGTCCCCAAGCTGAGCTTTCTTCTTACGATCAAGATAGTAGTAGGTTCGAACAGGACCCCTTCGCTGACGCATTCCGAGCTAGAAATTCGCACCTTGATTATAATGGCTCACTTTATGGTCAAGTCACAGGTCTTGACGGGTTGGATACGATTCCTCTTACACCCTCTATGCTCCCTTACGAGCCGAGGTCAAGCTCCGTGTTCCCCAGTGTGTTCCCAACTTCTACAAGATTTTCGGATGCTCAGAGATGCTTGGACGCTCAAGATGTGATTTGGAGACCAGGGGGCTCGAGGACCGAATCAGAGGGATCTGTATACACTGTCAAATCTGCTTCAAGCTCTGCTACGGTTGCTTCGTCTTCGGGTGTTGTCCTGGCAGAATCTGGGCTTAGTGTTCCTTATAAATTTACAAATAAGTGGCCTAAGCCTTTGCCCCTCAAGAATACCGGAGGGAAAAGCTCATTCAGTGACTTCAGCCCGGTGGGTGAGGAACTGACGAAGTCCGTGGACGCAGTCTTACTTGAAAGGAGAATCGGTGACGTGAATGGATTATTGGGCTTCGAATGGTTTAGTCGATGGACAGGCTTCAAGTGGTGCTTGCTTTTCTCAGTGTTATCTGTCCTAGTCTATGGGATTGCGGGTTTATCCTGTGCCATAGGAATTTGGTTCCGCAGTGAGTTATCATTCAATCGTAGTTACCCCCTACAGATATTCACGCCATCACCCAGTCTGGCACAATGCAGACGTGATGTACGTTTCAGACAACGATGTACTCGTCTTGATTACCCTCGCCTCCTCTGTTCTCGTCTTTGCTGCTCTTGTTGGGCTTATTGGAACCCTCCTGTCTTCAAGACCCATCCTCGCTATATATGCTCTTCTTCTGTGGCCATGCTTCATTTCAATGTGCGCCATCGGTTACACAACATACAAACGCGCCACATTTGCGCTTGACCAGAAACTCGATATGTCCTGGAGCCGGTATTACACGCCTTACGGTCGCCTGCTTGTTCAGAACTCGCTCAAGTGTTGCGGTTGGTCTAACCCGAATCATGGAGGCACACCCAGTAGGACTTGTTATCCTAGAACACCATTACCAGGGTGCAAAGGCCCCTTGACAAGGTTTGAACAGGCAAATTTGCAACTAGTGTGGTCAGCTGTCTTTTCGCTTGTGCCCATGCACCTGGTCAATATTGTGGTGGTCATGCTATGTGCGAATCATGTCACGAGGACGTTTGGGACTGGACTTACACCGAAGAGATACAGGCTGACTGCAAAAGATGTACAGGAAGATGCCAATAGAATTGTTGATCTACTCCAGAGAAAAGGAATAATAGCCATGACAGTGGCTGATGGTGTCAGCAGGCCAGCTATCGTGAGACAATCCTCGAGCAGAGTGTTCAGGGAGGATCGAGAAGAAACTATGGGCTTATTAGATAAATATTCTGGGTAGTATTTCCGAGTATGAAGGTTGACACTGGTTTTGATCACAAATATGTATTGGGTTTTGATCAGTCTGACTCCAGAGAAAAGGTCTGCTCCAGCATGGATGTCAGGAAATTTTTTGCCAGACAACACTTATGAAGGCAATCATTTTGTCAGGTAAGGAAAACATGTCTGAAAGAGGAAACCATCTGTGGGAAGAGTGTTAGATGCTGTTCACACCTTGTTATCTAAGACCTGATGAGGAGCTCCTGGAAGTCCAAATGAGTAGTTTGTGTGTTATCTGAGTACATGGAATGACCCTCAGCCTCAGCTTGTGTGCTGCCCCTCTACAAGTCACACTGGTCATATATTTCAGATAAGAAACTCAAAATAGGACTGGCAGACAAGTTTACTAGAAGGTGGGAGGTGTGTTGTCACTAACACTAAGAGTTGGTGATAGTTTTAGTCAATTTTCAGGATGAGGCTTACAATGTAAACTACCAGTCTATATACTAAGTATACTATCTAGAATAGTCATTTAGAATAGAGACTGCTAAGTGTTACTCTGGTTTCTAGTGATCCTTGTATGTTAGAGGTAGAGATCTATGAAGTTGGCAAGAGTCTAGTGAGAATGTCTAAGGTAGAATGAAGATGAGTAATCTGCACTAGAAGAGATTAGAGAGTGTGGATAAGGAAGAAACATTATCCATAGGTTGGGATAAATATAGCTAAATTAGGATATGATAAAGAGTATGGGAACATTATTTGATATGTGTAGATATGGATTATAAATAATCTTGGCTTTAGTGAATATACTGTACCTCTGTGTTATGACTTAAGCTCAAATGTTATGGTATGCTTGGACACTAACATTTTTCTTTTCTTTTTATCTATTTTTCTTGATTTAATATTTCTTTTTTTTGATTTTGATTTTCTTTTTTCTTTTTTGTTGGATAATGAAGAGGCACATGACCACAATCACATGATATATTACATGATGTGATATCATAGGTCTAGAAATGGAGTAGAAAAGACTAAAACAATGATGCTAGGGAATGTGTTTGTCTTGTGGTAGTAATGTGGTAGAAAAGACTAAAACAATGATGCTAGGGAATGTGTTTGTCCTATCTCTGCTATATCATGGCCCCAATCTTTGATAATTGGGCCATATTCCTTTCCTAGTCCTCCACCAAGTCCCAGAGAGACTTCCCAACTCCTTGATACTCCTCCATGAGTTCAATAATGTGGTAGACTCATGAACAACATGTATACATTAGAATAGGACTATTTATTGTTATCATGAACTATATATGAATAGTATAAATAGGGTAGCAATGCATTGGAGACTCATTGTTATGTTTTCTTGTAATCCTTATAATATACTTTGTTTATAAGTTTACTTAGTATGCTATCAGTTGTTCTTAGACTAGTAGTTGCCACAACATCAAGGATTAAAGTAAAAGAGGAACCTTATATAGAGTTTATACAAGAAAACTTGATAGAGTTCCAAGTATAAGTTCTCTATCTTATATATGCTAGGCTAATAGTCTATGTGACACTAAATCTAGCTTACTCTAAGACCATGCATATTACATATAGTTATTATATGAAATAACATCATTAGTATAGAATCTTCTATATCCTTTTGCAATATGTGATGTATAACCATGATTATGATGGTGTTATGTGATATGTGACAGATGTGTGACAGTTTGCAACAATCATGTGTGATGTTATGCTAACCTCTAACTTTAAGTCTAAAAAATGGAGAATAAAATAAAATAGAAAGAAGAAGAAAAAATAGAAATAAATAAAGTCTATTGTCTTTGGTTCTAACATTATTTCCTCTTTAAGGTTTCTTCTATGGAGAAACTGACTTCTATTTCTGCCAATTCCTCTCCAACTTTCTCAAATACTTCTTTTCAAATCTTTCATTATCTCATTTGTATAACATTTTTGTTATATACTTCTCTAATAACTCCTCTCTTCTGAAATATCTTTTCTCTGCCATTTCCAACTTTTCCTACTGTCTAACTTCTATATTTAGCCTTTCCTCAAACTTGGCTACTACTTTCTTTATATTTTTCAAGTTTTCCTTTCCTTTCTAAATATTATACTCTACCATAAACCTCTTCTATTTCTCTAAGTACTTTACTACTTTACTAAATTTCCTTTTATTTAATATTTTCTCTATTTCTCACTCTTTGACTCTCTCTATCTCTACTAGTTTTATTTCTTCTACCTTTTGTTCTCCTACTTGTTCTCTGTATTATACTACTTAACTAATGTTCACCACCAGATAAATCCTTATCAATGGTAGCAGTTATAATTTGACCATGTTTATTGAAACTACTTCATCAATGATGTATAGACCAATATATTGATTCACCAATTTTTTTAGCTAGTTATTCCTTGAATACTAGATTTTTCATACTCAATATCATTTTGTTGTTATGATCTTAAGCTAGGCCCAGGTTGCAACTTAGGCAAGACTTAAGGAAAGAAGTAAAGGGGTGATCAATTGGTAAAGCATAAGAACATAAGAGTGTATCTACAGCTCTATATATACCTAAAGACTATGAGTAGTCTATATATTATACATGAGGAAAACAAGTTATAGTATATAAAGAAAGCATAAGGAAGTCTTGCCTACTATATAAGATGCTAACTGAGATAACATGTGGCACAGCCAATCATTGAGTCATAAAGAAGTAGCTCCAACATCTGTAGTTCATGAGCTAGCCACATTGAAGACATGAGGAATTGATCATAATATTTGTCTCTTTTTTTTATTCCTCTACTTTCTTCCTTCCTCTATCCACTTGTCACTTCATTTCCACTTGTGCTTTTCTTAGTGCTACTTCTGCTTTCTCTTATACTTTCTTTATTCTCTCTGCAAATTCTATTACTTTCTCTACTTTTCCTTTTCTTCTTATGTTTATCTCTATTCTTAATTATTTACTATAGTTTGCCATAAATGAAGAAACCTTGGTTGCTGAATATACTTTGTTGTTAACTATGAATTATGCCAAGGCTAGCTACTCCAGCCAGTTCTTATCTGTAGTCAACAAAGAACTATAGATATTATTTCAGTTTCTAGTTCATTCATTCTATCTGGCCATCTGTTTGAGAGTGAAATGAGATTAACAACTTGGTTTCAATTTCCAGCATCCTATTTAGCTTCTTTGTTAACTTTGCTACAAATTGTAGTCTCCTATCTGATACCACACTTTCTGGTAATTCATGTAACTTCTATACATTATCTTTAAACAACCATACTAGTTCTTCTGCTAAGGCCTCTTTTGTAGTTGTCACAAAGTGTGTCATTTTGGACAATCTATCACAGACTACCAGGATCATGTCCTTTTCTGCTACTAGTGGTAACTTTGTGATAAAATCTACTATTACATGTGTTCATAGCTTTTCAGGTATCTTGCTCAACTTCAACTTTTCTGCCAGTACTTCTATCCTATTCTTCATTTTTAATACATATCACAGCCTTCTACATATCTCCATATGTCTCTTGTTACCTCTTGCCATAAATAGTTTCTTGTCATCAGTTCTGTCACCTTTTACTTTCCTCTATGTCTTATCTATCATAAAATAAACTACTCACTTGTTTGTGATATCTGAACCTTGGGTGCACTTTCAGAGGTTCAGAAGTGATTCAGAAGTTCAATGATGTCAATGATAAAAAGATAAAAATTAATAAAAACTGATGAAAACTGATGTTGTTAAGTCTAAGGTCTAATTTTCAGATATAAAAGTATATATGCAAAAGAGTAATGGTCCATGTGCAAGCTGTTTCCATAACATGATCAAAACTTGTACCTGATGGGGGCTGTTATCTGTCATAGCAGATGTCAGGCTAATTTTAGAAGGCAACTAATTATGTCACTATATTGATATGCTTGTATCTTTATAAATACTTATTGCTTTGGGATATACTATATATAATTGGAAATGGTTTGATAAGCACTTTCCAATGCAAGTTTAATCATATGAATCCATTTAGCTGTTCACAATGTATTAGCCAACAAAACTTTTATAGTTACTAATAGCCTGATATCTCAGTTGTTTGTTGTTGTTTTTGTTTATTCCACATATGTGTAGATAGTATTTATTTGTGGCTTTCCAGTGTAACTTAGTTTGTGAAAATTGGTTCACTGGTTGTGGAAATACAAGTTGAATGAAGTTTGTGACAAAATGAAAAAGAAAATAGAAATGAGAAAATAAAAATAAAATAAAGTTCACTATCTTTGATTCTGATATTATTCCTTCTTTAAGGTTTCTCCTCCAGAAAAACTGACTTCCATTTTTGCTAGTTCTTCTCCAAATTTCTTAAATACTCTGCTTCAAACTGCTTATTATCTCACTCATACAACATCTTTGCTGTATACTTCTCTGGTAATTCTTCTCTTTTAACATTTCTTTTCTCTATCATATCTAAATTTTCTTGTCTGCTTACTTCTGCATTCATACTTTCTTCAAAATTTACTACTACTTCTTTTGCATTCTTTAAGTCTTCCTCTCTCTCCTAAGTATCATATTCTGCTATAAACTCTTTCCATTGTACTAAATACTTTACTACTCCTTGTATTTTTAGAAAATTTCCCATCTTCCATTCTTCAACTCCTTCTATTTCCACTGCTTCTGTTTCTTTCACCTTTACTTACTCTTTGTATCATACTATCTGACTGATATTCATAACTAGATGAATTCTCATTAAAGTAGGAAATCATAATTTAACTGTATTGGTAGAAACTATCTTATTAATGAAATATAAACTAATATATTGATCTACTAGTTTCTTTGCTGGCCTTTTTTTAAACACCAAGTCCTTCATACTCAATATTACTCTGTCTCCTTTCTTCCATTCTTTTGCTTTTTTTCTCTCTGTCTGCCTATTGTTTGATCTCTTTCTATGCATTTTTTAACACTGCTTCTGTCTTCTCTTATATTTCTTTTATACTTTGTACAAATTCTGTTGTTTTTTCTACCTTTCTCTTCTTTCTAACATTTGCTTCCATCTTTAATTTCCTATCATAGTTTGCCATGAATGGAGATACTTTGGTTGCTGAATATACTTCATTGTTGACTGTGAATTCTACTAATGCTAACTATTCTGGCCAGTTCTTTTGTCTATGATTTACAAAGAATCTAAGATACTGTTCCAATTCTTAATTCATTTATTCCATTGTTTATCTATTTGTGGATAGAAAAATATTGACAGTTTAATCTCAATCCCCAGCATTCTATTCAGTTCTTTCATCAACTCTGCTGTAAACTGTGGTCCTCTATCTAACATCATACTCTCTGGTAATTCATGTAACTTTCATATATTATCTCTGAACAATTGTACCAATTCTTCTACTAATTTCTCCTCTGTTGTTACTACAAAATGTGTCATTTTGTACAATCTGTCACAGACTACTAGGATTACATTCTTTCTAGCTACTGATAATAACTTAGCTATAAAGTCAACTATTAAGTATGTCTATGGCTTCTTTAGTATTTTACTCAACTTCAGCTTCTCTGCTAGTGCTTCTGTGTTAACAGTATGAAGTATATATATAATACTAGCCAGATGTCAAAGCTAAGCTTGACATTGCACACTTTTAATGTAACTGGTTTAGTAGCTAGTCTATTCCTAACACTTTATTCTATTCTTTATCC
>Ga0157357_1000825_pt1 | contig 13090 bp, 10 predicted proteins | sample AttcapACBM1_FD_111485 | JGI IMG/M metagenome (GOLD analysis project Ga0157357, IMG submission 111485) | Fungus gardens microbial communities from leaf cutter ant in Botucatu, State of Sao Paulo, Brazil - Atta capiguara ACBM1 | ecosystem: Host-associated > Fungi > Mycelium > Unclassified ... | reverse complement strand
TTCTTCAAGGGTTCTCCTCCAGAGAAACTAGCTTCCATTTTTGCCGGTTCCTCTCTAACTTCCTCAAATACCCTTCCCCAAACTTCCCATCATTCCATTCATATAACATCTTTGCTGTATACTTCTCCAGTAACTTTTCTCTTCTAAAATCTTTTTCTTCCACCTTATTTAACTTTTCTTTCCTTCTTACTTCTGCATTTATCCTCCTCTCAAACTCTGCTACTATTTCTTTTGCATTTTCTAAGTCTTTCTCTCTTTCCCAAGTATCATACTCTGCTGTAAACCCCTTTTATTATACTAAGTACTTTATAACTCCTCTTATTTTTCTTTTATTTAGGATTTTTTCTACCTCCTATTTTTAACTTCATCTACTTCCACTGGTTTTGCTTCTTCTATCTTTTTGTCCTTCACTTGTTCTCTATATTACACTACTCAACTGACATTCACTACTGAATGAATTCTCATTAAAGTTGGCAGTTGTAATTTGACCATATTAGTAAAGACTATTTCATTAATAGTATATGGACTAACATATTGATCCACTAATTTCTTCACCAGCCTTTCTTTGAACACCAAGTTCTTTGTACTCAACATCACCTTATCTCCCCTTTTCTATTCTTCAACTTTCTTTCTTCTTCTGTTCACTTACTATTTCATTTCTTCCTATACCTTTCTCAGTGCTATCTTCACTTCCTCTTACACTTTCTTTATTTTTTCTACAAATTCCATAGCTTTTTTACTTTTTCTTTTCTTCTAATGTCTGTTTCTATTCTCAATTTTCTTTCATAGTTTACTATAAATAGAGACATCTTAGTTACTGAGTGTATCTTATTGTTCACTATTCACTGCAAACTCTGCCATTACTAACTATTCCAGCCAATCCTTTTGCCTATAATTAATAAAGAACTATAAATATTGTTCTGGTTTCTGGTTCATTTTTTTTGTCTGACCATCTATTTGAGGGTGGAACAATATCAACAACTTTGTCTCAATTTCCAACATTTTATTCAGCTCCTTCATCAACTCCACTGCAAACTGTAGTCTTCTATACCACACTCTCTGACAACCCATGTAATTTCCACATATTATCTCTAAACAACCACATCAAACCTTCTGCTAATGTTTCTTCTATTATTGCCACAAAATACATTATCTTGAACAACCTATCACATAAAACTAAGATTACATCTTTTTCTGCTACTAATAGCAACTTTGTGATGAAATCCACTGTCAGATACATCCATAGCTTCTCTGGTACCTCACTTAACTTCCCTGCCAGTGCTTCTATTCTACTCTTTATCTTCTGATACATATCATATCTATCCACATATTTTCCCACATCTCTTGTTACTTTTGGCCACCAATAATTTCTTATCACTAATCCCATCATCTTCTATCTTCCTCCATGTCCTGCTACTAGTATATCATGATGTAACTGGATTATTTCTACTCTTAACTTCTCATTCTTTAGTATATACATCTTTTCTTTCTTCAACACCAAATCTCCCTCTATTTGTTACTCATATCCTCTCAATACTTTAACTTCCACCTTCTTCATCTCTTTTACTACTCAGACTACCTCTTTGTTTTTACTCCTAGCTATTTTTTCTAGTATTTCTACTTCTAGTCCTTCTATTACTACTTCTGCTAAACTATGAATCCATTGTTCTTTAATTAAAGTCTGATTCTCATTGTCCTTTTCTACACCTAATTTTCAGTCCAACCTTCTACTAAGTTTATTCATCTTTCCCATTTTTGTCTCTAAAACATGTTTCAGAGTGAAATAAAATATTGACAAGTATAATGTCCAACATACTTGTCTTCTGTTCAATTTCTGTGCTTTTATGAAGTATTCCAAATTCTTATGGTCCATCCAGACCTCAAACTTGAACTTGGCACCCTCTAACAAATGTCTCTAGTTTTCTAACCTTCTTAGAACTGCCAACATCTCCTTATTATAAATCTTGTAGTTCCTTCTATCTCATTTAAAGATTTTGAGAGATAAGCTACTGGTCTTCCCTTTCCATCTTTACATTCCATAGATAATACACCACCTATTGCATAGTCTAATGTATTAACTTCTATCTTCATTTTTTTGTCTACATCCAACACTGCTAACACCAGTTCTTTTGTGAATCTCTTCTTTAACTCTCTAAACATCTCTTATTGTTTCTCCATCCATTCTCACTTCTGATCCTTGTTCACTATATCATATAGTGGTCTGGCTATTGCTACAAAATTTTTGATGAACTGCCAGTAATAATTGGCAAGTCCCAAAAAATTCTATACATCTTTAACTCCTTTTGGAGTTAGCTATTCCAGTACTTCTTTCACCTTTTCTTTCTCCATCTTAATTCCTTCCAGCCTAATTACCACTTCCAAGAATCCTACTTCTCTCACCTTCCACTTATACTTTTCTATTTTCACATACAAGTTGTTGTCTACCAGCCTCTTCACTACTTCCTCTACTACTTTATCATGTCCTTCCTCTTTTTCCATCCCTACTATAACATCATCCATGACACTTGCTACCTTTCCAGTATTGATCAAGTCCCAAAGAATCTTGTTCATCATCATTTGAAACATCACTAGAGAATTCATGAGTCCAAAGAATATCACTGTTGGTTTAAATGACTCTTCCAGAGTCATGAACACTGCCTTCCACTCATCTCCCTTCTTTATTTGTACATTATCATAACCCTGTCATAAATCTAACTTAGTAAATACTTTTTTAGTACTTATATTTTCTATAACATCTGAAATAAGAGGCAAAGAATAATTGTTCTTAATAGCCTATTCATTTAAACACCAATATTTCTATACCATATGTTTCTTACCATCCTCTTTTCCCACAAAAAATATCAGTGCTGTTTGAGACAACTTCAAGAGTCAGATATACTTCTTTCTTGATTGTTTTTCAATGAACTTGTATACCTCTTCTCTTTTTTCTCTCAATAATGGATATACTTTTCCCTTTCTTAGTACAAACTCTTTCTTCATTTTTATTGTATGATTCCACAACTTTCTTGTTGGCATCCTCTTACTTGCTTTTTTCCCAAAGATATCTATCCATTAATAAAAATATTCTGGTATTAAATTCTTTGCCTCTTTCTCTGACTTTGCTGCTTTCTCCTCCTTATCCCAGATCTCCCATTTCTCAGCTACCTTCTTCACTTCCATTATTCTCTTCTTTTTTGGTTTTTTCTTCTTTTTTTCTTCTTGTTTCTTTTTCTCTTCTTCCTTCTGTTTTTGCTATCCCAACTTTAACTGTTTTGGTCTACACTAGTTTTTACATTCCTTTGGAAACCTTGTCACATTCACCTCTCCTGTTATTCAGTCAATCCCAGAATTGTGGCAAGTAAGCTATGAAATTTCCAAAATTACACTCCACTTCTGTTCTCCAATTACATCAATCTCCATTCTTTTTCTATGTCCTTGATAATAAATATTGACCTCTACTGTATACTTAATAGGTCCCTTCTTGTTGAAGGAACCATCCACATTCCTTACATATATAGGTCTTTTTATATTTTTTAACTTGAACTCCTATTTTCTCATAAATTTTAAACTCATCACTAACCCTATTGCTCAACTATCTAACAACACTTCTACTGTCACTCTTTCTTATGTATCAATTTTTTCCAGCACAATTTTTACTGTTACTTCTCTTAACATGTCCTCATTGTCTAGATTGCAGTAGTTGTTATTTTATATTACTCTACTGAGCATTGTAAACATATTGTAGTTAGAACCTAATCAAGAATCATTAGGTTCTTTTCTCTATTCAAATTATTTACATTGTTCTCATTGTTTTTATATTCCAACATCCTTTCTTGTCCCACTATTCTCTAATTTCTGCAATTTCTTGCAATATATCTAAACTCTTTACAACTGTAACAATTTCTTTCTCTGTCTATATCTATAGCATATAAGTTTTACTTAGGCACAGGCCCTATCTATTGATTTAAGTTCACCACAGTTGTATTTGTTCTCTCTACTCTCTTTATTGGTATAGGTCTTGTTAGTTTTTGCTGTTGAACTTCTTGCTTCCTTGGCCAAACTTGAGGTTGAGATAATCACTGCTCTTATGCTTCTCCAGTATTTGCTGGTATGTTCAACCTTGAAGCTTGAGCTTTTGTTTTCTTTCTACCCCTTAATCTTTCTTCCTCTTGCCTACTTTTCCTCTAATGTCGATCCAAATTCATATTGTTTTATACTTCTAGAAGGCTGTTCTGCCTCCATTAACTTTCTTCTAATCATTCTGTTCATTCCTCTTTTGAATTCCTCAATTAACAGCCTCCCTTCATACTCACTCTCTTTAGCTACCCTTTTAAATTCTTGAACAAACTCCTTTATCATCTTACCCTCCTGTTTTACCTTTTTTAACTCTGTTATCTTCATTATGTTATTATCTCCTCCATTGAACTCTTCTTTCAGATCTGATAAAAATTCCCTCTACTATTGCATAACTTAGACTTTTACTTTTCAAATTCTCTATAATATTCTCTTTCCATATATCCACTGATTCTCCTTACACATACAATGAAACCTATTGTATCTCTTATTCTTATTTTAATATACAATTAAAAATTCTGACACTTTTTCTATCTTTTCATTGAATGTTTGTAGCCCAGTATTAGGTTAGAGAACCTCTGTCACTGCTCTTTCTGGTGCTCCTCCTGTTGCTAACAGTACTTGGATTTATGCCTATATTGCTACAAGCTATTTCTATTACTGTCTAATGATTTGCTGTAAGTATCAATCAGGATAGGTAAAAGTGGTAGTGAGATAGAAAATGATAAAGTGTATAAAAGTAGAGCAAAACTAGTACTAGTTCCCTCTTCTAATTTATAATAAGAACTCAACTCAATCTCAGTAAGTATTAGTAGGCCCTTTTCAAGTCCCACCTCATACTGTCTACTGACTACTTATACTACCAACTACTATTCTAATTGAATTTGTATACAAATATTCCTAAGAATAGAATGCTTATTCTAAATGGTGTTTTAAGGATCTCTACTATTCCTTTATATGGACTGATCACAAGGGAACTAGTAGCATGAGGCTACTATGCAAAAAGACTATCTAACATGTCTACACAGGGTAATACATCCAGAAAGTGTTAGTAGACTTTAACACAATCTGAATAACTAGGCTTTTTCTGTCTAGCTAGTATATCTCTTAAGCCTAGGGTCTGGCTATTCTTCTTGACTAAAGGATGGTGTTGCTTTTTAGTCAAGGATGATGAGAGAGTAAAGAGAAAGGGCCCTGAGTTGGGCAGTTTTGGAAAGGAATATTGAGTTCTAATGTTATAAACTTAAGCTCAAGTAGTAAAGTAAGAGAAAAAACCTTATATAAGGTTCATACAAGAGAACTTGATAAGGTTCCTAGTATAAAAGTGTCTACCTTATATATACTAGACTGTTAGTCCATACTGCACTAAACCCAGCCTATTCTAAAGGCTATGTATTTTCCTTAAGGTTAACATATTTTGTATAATGTCATTGTTCTAAGACCTTCTACAATATTCTTCATAACACATGATTGTGTGACCATGACTTGTGACAGTCACATGTGATATCATACTAACCTCTAATCCTAAGTCCAAAAAATAAAATAAAAAACAAAACGTTAAGTTTATTATCTTTAACTCTGACATAATATAGAATAGAATACTATACTTAGAGAAGACATGGATCAAAAATAGTTTAATGTTACAAACTTCATTCAGCTTGTATCTCCACAACTAGTAGACTGATTTTCACAAACTAAGTTATACTGGAGAGCCCCAAATAAGAGCTATTCACACATATGTGGGATATATAAAAGCAACAACAAAAAACTGAGATATCAGGCCATTAGTAACTGTAAAAGTTTTGTTGGCTAATATCTCATGAATGGCTGGACAGATTTACATGATTAAACTTGCTTTGAAAAGTGCTCATCAAACTGTTCCTGATGATATATAATATATTTTAAAGTAATAAGTATTGATAGAGATACAAGCATATCAATGTAGTGATATAATTATTTATCTTCTAAAATTAGCCTGACATCTGCTATGATAGATGACAGCCTCTATCAGATACAAGTTTTGATCATATGATGAAGACAGCTTATACACAGACCATCACTCTTTTGTATATATATTTCTGTGTCTGAGGCTTAACAATATTAATTTTCATTAGTTTTTATCAATATTTATCTTTTCATCATTGACATTTGTATTGATCTTAATTATTATTATTATTATTATTGAACTTCTGAATCACTTCTAAACCTCTGAAAGTACATCCAAGATTCAGATATCATAAACAAGTAAGTAGTTTATTTTGTGATAGTTTAGCTAGCTTGTATGAAGTGATGGTATCTATTATTGGAATAAATATAGTCTGCTTGGACAGTTAGTCAACAATGACCAGAATTATGTCATAGCTAGATGAGAGAGATATCTTCTTAATAAAGTCTATAAAAATTGAGTTCTAGAGTCACTCAGAAATTGGAAGTTGCTTAAGTAATTTATATAGTCTGTAATATTATAGTTTGAATCTCATGTAAGTAACATAAGAATTACAGAAACTTTTGATATCTTATTTTGTCTAAAATGTTCTGTAAAGATGTGATCATAGTGATATTGCAGAATGTATGTATAGAGATTATTTGCAACTGGCACATAGATTTTCCCATTCTTGAGTAGAAACATAAATGTATCCAACAACCAGCATTCTGTTAGATGCCAGAGGTATTCCTGAAGTATTGTATCTCATATAATTACTAATCAGATGTTGTTGTGTAAGCTGTTGAGGTCTACAATGGTGGCAGCCCAGAGAAATAGAGAGATCAAGATAGTAGCTCAGAGTAATGTTATGAGTTGACTATGAGTGAAAATAGAATATAGATTTTGAGGGTTGACAGGAGTATAGACAGCTTTTCCTTCTTTCAGATAGAAGTCTTTCCTATAAGTAATAGAATTGGGCTTGGATTCTAGACATCCCAAATAGAAACAAATAATGAGATTGAACTAGGAGAGAAACTCTGACCATCTTGTTTAGTGATGGAAGAGGATTTTGGTAGTTAAGAAATACTCTAAGTTTTTGTAATATATAACATCTATGGAAAGTTCTGACTCTTCTAGGTAATGGTGTCACATGCAGAAGACTTCAAACACTGTGAAAAGCTCTTTGTTATGTATGTCATACTTAAGTTTGGTGGCCTTGAACATACAAGAATAGAATGCAACTGGATAAACCTCCTTTTCTTTTATTATGATTGAAAGTATAGCTATGATGGTATATTCAGAGACATCTGTTTCCACAATCATTTAAGTGTTGGATATCCAGTGGATAAGAATCAGAGTAGAAATGAACACTTTCTTGAGGGTATTGAATACTTTGTAGTATAAAAAGTTGAAGTTCTAAGAAGTATCCTTTCAAGTCAGTTAGGTTAGTGAGGTAGCCATATCTGAGTATTTGTGAATAAAGCAATGATAGAAATTAGCAAATTTTAAGAATACTTGCATATCCTTAATTCTTTTTAGTTTGGACCAATTTTGGATCATTTTGATTTTATTGGAGGACATGGACAATCCAGAAGAAAACAAGATGTATTCTAAGTATTTTATAGAATCAGAGTGGAATTTGCACTTCTCTACTTTTGCATATAGTTTAGCTTCTTAGAGTTAGCACAATACTTCTTTAATATGGTCTCAATATTGGAACATATTATCTGAATAGATGAGGATGTTATTGGGATATACTACTATGCAAACATTAAGAAGATCCAAGAAAGTATTGTTTATGAACTGTTGAAAGGCTGTAGAGGTGTTAGTTAGGCCAAAAGGCATGACTGCCCATTCAAAGGATCCATAGTGAGTATAAAAAGCTATTTTCCATTGATCATCTTCCATGATCCATACCAGATGATATACATGATAAAAGTTAATTTTTATATAAATACATACCTTCTGAGATGAGTTGAGGAGGTTGGATATCAAAGTGGATATCTATATTTTCACATTACAAAGAGTACTGGTGCTTTATAAGAGGAGAAAGTAGGGCATATGAACCCAGTCTTAAGATTTTTGTTGATAAACTCTTTAAGTGCTTCTCATTTGGTGGTTGAGAGCAAGTAGATGGTTCTGACAAATAGTTTTTCCTTATTTTATAACTTGATCTGTAGGTCATACAGGTGATGAGAATCCAGAGTCTCAGCTTTGGTGTCAGAGTTGTGAACAATGGACTTGGTTTCATTTTATTTTTCTTTTCTTTTAGATTTCTTTATTTTATTTTGAATTTCTTTTTCTTTATTTAAAAATAGGTGAAGGAGACAAAATGTAATGTCATAGGTCACAGTCACAGTCACATAGGTCACACACTCATGTAATGTGATGGAACAATGTAGAAAGTTCTAAAAATGATAATGTTATATAGCATAGTTAACACATATTGACCTCAAGGCAAACATATGGTTATTAGGATAGGGCTAAAGAAGTGTAGCATGGACCACCAGTAGTTTGTATATAAGGTAGATGTCTTGTACTTAGAAACTCTATTGAGTTTTCTTGTATTACTCAATATAAGAGTAGTCTTTCATTCTAATCTTTGGACCTAAGTCATAATATTTGGTCTTATTGAAGATATCAGCAAACTTGTGGTACTCAGTTTGTCAAAGATGAAAGCAGTGAACTTAACTTATTTTCATTTTTATTTTGATTTATTTTTCATTTTTCTATTTTTAGAACTTAGGGTTAGAGTTAGAGTGACAGTCACATCATATAACATGGTCACAGTAATGATCACAAGTCACATGATGCATGAAAGGACATAGAAGGTTCTGGAAGGATGATGTCATACAATATGTATAATACATATTGACCTTAAGGGAAACACATGGCTGTTTAGGGTAGGCTAGAAGTAGTTAGCATGGACCATGAGATTTTGGTATATAAAATAGACAATCCTGTACAGAGTTCTCTATTGAGTTCTCTTGTATTAACTCTAATACAAGATTCTTTCTCTTGATCAACTCTAAGATCTTGAGTTTGTAATATAGTTAGGATAGTAGATAAGTTAGCTGTGTCATTTGTAATTCTGGCTATTCTTCTGGTAAGGTCAGTGATATGGAGTATAAGGTGGAAAATAGTTGATCCTACCATTTATGCTACTTGAATATATAACTATGCTTCAATAATGACAATATATGGACAGGAAGAGTTTTCAGGTTCAAGACTGGAGTTAGTGGTACTAGACAGAGGTTCTTTGAAAGCTATGGATACTGGAGTAGTCTTAGGAAGACTAGTCTTTCTTTGTGAGTTTGATTAGAAGATAATAGATCTAGTAGCTTAGTCAATTGTTGGATCCTATTAGATGAGCTAGTTATATCCAAGAACTAGCAAATAGGAAGAGTTGAGAGACATGATATATACATTCAATATCATCTGATCACTGGATAGAAATGTAATAGATAAGAAAGCAGTTTTGGAAATGATGTTGTTTAACAATCTGTCAAATAGTTTTAGTTTCACAAATGAAGTTAGATTTGTAGAAATATTATACTTCAGCATAAATATGGTGTTAATAAAGTAGTGTGTGAATTTGGAGTCCATAAGAGCATGGAAGATTGTCTTTTGGACATAGTCTAACTTACAGACCAGAGATAATGTGAGAGATAGTATGAGTGAGTTTAGATCAGAAAGAGTAACAGCATTGAGGTGGATTAGACTCATAGTTACATAAGCAAGATCAATATGGCCCATATTTTAGTTTTCCAACTAAGTAGCTAGTGTTGTTTCCAGAGCAGAAGGTGTAGCTTCTATATGTCTGGTGTTACAAACTCAAGACCTTAGAGTTGATCAAGAGAAAGAACCTTGTATTAGGATTGAACACAAGAGAACTCAATAGAAAACTCTGTACAAGATTGTCTACCTTATATACTAAAACTACATGGTCTGTGCTAACTATTTCTAGCCTACCCTAAACAGCCATATATATGCCTTAAGGTCAACATATGTTACACATGTTGTATGACATCATTCTTTTAGAACCTTCTCCTTCCTTCCATGTACCTTATGACTTGTGACCATTACTGTGACCATGTCATCTGATGTGACTGGTTGTGTGACAGTGTAATCTTGTCACTCTAACTCTAACCCTAGTTCTAAAAATAGAATAAAAGGAAAATAAATTGAAAAGAAAATAGAAATGAAACAGAAAATGAAAATAAATAGAGTCTACTATTTTCAGCCTTTAACATCTGGTTTGGAATCTAGTAGTTTTAAATAGATAGAGGGGGTAGGTTTTAACTTTGTAGCTTTTGTCTCTGTAGCTTTTGTCATAACAATACATACATAGGTTATTGTCTATGTATTTTTTTTGTTCATCCAGAGTGAGTTTTTTGTCACTTTCAAGTTGGCCAGATATGTCAATTTGAGGGAGGAGATTTGAAGGTTTACTATTCAGGCTTAGTTTATTAAGCAAGGCAAATGTAGAGATTCAGGGTTAAGATGTGAATGAGAAGTTCTATATACAGTTGCATTTTTGTTCTCTTTCCTAGTAGTAGTTGTTAATGACTATAGCTAAAGAGTATATTATTTGAAAGATATATGTTTTCTCTTCTTTCTTTATACATATAGAGTCTTACAACTTTACTGTCAGACTTCATTTACAGACTGTCTAGTATAACAGTAGTATCTTTAATAAGCCAAAATGATAGCATAGTTCTTTTGTGAACCATGACCAGTTCTCAAGCTAGTTTTGGTAAACTTCCTGTTCTTTCTAGTCTAACCTAGTTTTAAACTAGTCTTATACTACTCCTATTAGGTAGGTTATTGTAAAGTTCATATTTGCAGTATTGGTGGCAAATTGAGTAGAGTTTGTATTGAAATGGAGTTGATATTGGAACAGAAAATTGTTTAGTTTTTCTAGGTCTGTTTTATCAAAGGTATTTGATATTTGGATTCTAGTAACTAAGTGTACAGGGTTTGTTGCTAGCATAAGGTTAGCTACCAGTTTTTCAAGGGCCTTGGTCAGGAAATTTATAGACTAGAAGAGTTGCTGAGATATACCTAGTACAGGAGGGGGTAGAAATTGTTCCATTTTGGGTACATCAATCCAATTAGAATTGTTATATACTAGGATAACCTTGGGTAATTTTGAAATGCTTTTAGGAATTTTCTAAGAGAATAGATGGATTGGTATTGTTCTTATTAGGTGTCTGGAGCAGTGGGATGGTATAGCTAAATTTGCAAACTGATTGCTTAGTTGCTGAGCAGCCAAGATTGCTGGAGAAGATGTAAAACTATAATAGGAGAATATCACAGATTTCTTTATAGGAGATTGTAGTAATTTATGCAATGGTAGCTATTCAGTTTAATAATACTGTTATAAGTGATTCAGAAGTTCAATAATGATGATAATGATGATTAAGATCAATACAGATGTTAATGATAATAAGAGATAATGATTGATGATTATTGATGAAAACTGATAAAGATTGATAATAAATGATATTGTTAAGTCTGAGATCTAATCCCCAGATACTGAAGTATTTATACAAAATAGTAATGGTCTGTATACAAGCTATTTCTATTACATGATCAAAACTCATATCTGGTGGGGCTGTCATCTGTCATAGCAAATGTGAGGCTAATTTTCAAAGATAACTAATTAGATTACTACATTGATATACTTGTATCTTTATGAATACTGATCTCCATATAATATATGATATATCATTAGAAACCATTTGATGAGCACTTTCCAATACAAGTCCAATTGTGTGACTCTGTTTAGCTGTTTATGAGATAATAGCCAATGAAACTTTTACAGTTACTAATAGCCTAATATCTCAGTTATTTGTTGTTGCTTTTATATACTCCACATATGTGTGGATAGCTCTCATTTGGGGCTATCTAGCACAACTTAGCTTGTAAAAATCAGTCTACTGGTTGTAGAGATACTGGCTGAATGAAGTTTGTGACAAAGCAATTCATACTTACCAAGGTTATCCATAAATATAGTATAGAAGATAGGAATAGAAAGATTAACTTAGCAATATAAGTAATAGAAGAGACTGGAAGTGGTGTTATATAAATAGTTGATCTTAGCTTTAACAAATAATGTTGTGCCTAGCCTATTTATTGCATTGTTATAAACTCAAGCTTAAGTGTAAGAGCAAAAGAATAACCTTGTATAGAGTTTACATAAGAGAGCTTGATAGAGTTTCAAGTATAAAGTCATCTATCTATATATGCTAGACTAATAGTCCATGCTATACTAAACATAGCCTACACTAAAGACTATATATACTATATACTATTAATATATAGGCTAACATTATTGTTCTAAAACCTTCTACATTCTTTTGTGTGATATATGACATATGTGTGACACCATGTCACATCATGTGATAATTTGTGACAGTCATATATAATGTTACACTAAACTCTAATTCTAAGTCCAAAAATGAAAATGAAAAAAGTTAAGTTTACTATTTCAAGTTGATTATTAGACTAAGGAACAGTATATAATAGCTAATGTTCTTCAATATGAAAGTGTAAATTTAATAATACTTTACTACTGTACATACTCTAGGTTATTAGATACTAATTATCATTTGGAACTCCATGAGATTGATAAGAAATATAGAGTTTGGTTCTCAGGTTGATTGAAATAAAGTATGATCTACACTAGAAGAGAATGGGAAGAGTATAGATATTGGATGGTATATAACAATATAATATAGTAGGATAGTCCAAGCATATAGTATGTATACTTGACTAATCAATATCTACAACTATAATTAACTAAATGTTATAGTACTACTGTAACAGACTAGATAACAGGAATTAGAAGAAGATAGAGTATTATAATAACCACTAGACACAAAGTCCAATAATAATACAAGTGGTAAAGCCCTTAGTTAAGCAATCAAGTGGGAAAAAGCACAAGAGAACTCAACAAGGAGTCTCTGCTAAATTAGAGTCCTATATATGTTATGGAACGCTTTGACACTAACATTTTTCTTTCTCTTTTATCTATTTTTCTTGATTTTATATTTCTTTTCTTTTGAATTTCTTTTTCTTTTTCTTTTT
>Ga0157357_1000824_pt1 | contig 13091 bp, 11 predicted proteins | sample AttcapACBM1_FD_111485 | JGI IMG/M metagenome (GOLD analysis project Ga0157357, IMG submission 111485) | Fungus gardens microbial communities from leaf cutter ant in Botucatu, State of Sao Paulo, Brazil - Atta capiguara ACBM1 | ecosystem: Host-associated > Fungi > Mycelium > Unclassified ... | reverse complement strand
GTTTTAATGAACGGGCTGCTGTGGGTGATAAAGGCGCAGACCCTTTTGCCGAAGCCGGGGAAATACAATGCGCCAATATTAAAGCGGCCTGTTTCTCCGGGTTATTTTTGTCGCGCCGTGAAGGCAAAGCCTGGTGCCGGTAAAGGCAATCTCACCTTTTAATTGTGCCGATATGCCAAAATCGTATCCTTATAAAATGCGTTTCGCTGTTGACGGAAAGATTCTGTTTAAAGACAGGGCGGCGCTGCTGTCTTCTAACCCTTACGGCAAAGCGGCGGGCTATACTGTGCTTGAGGGTGATGAAGCGCAAGATGTGGCGCAGAAGCTCAGCGAAGCGCGGCGCTCTGTCGCAGTGCGTGACATTACTGGGGCAAAAACAAAGATTTATTCCGCCCGCAATTCTTCCGCCACTGGCAAAAAGCTGTTGCAGTGCCGGCTCAAATAGTTTTTAATACGCATATGCGCATATAAGATTTAGGGCAATCCGCTATAAAGGGGAGTATGACTATGCTGAAATATGTTAGCGGTTTTTTATTGGCCAGCCTGATGGCGGTTAGCGCTGCGCAAGCGGCGGATTATAATCAATGGCAGCTCATGCCGCCAAAAAAGAGCGCGGCCGAACCGGCCGCCGCGCCGGCGGGCGGGCAGATGAGCGCCCCGGCAGCAAAAAAACGCCGGCAGCGAGCCGGGCAGGTGCGGCTGGTTAATGTCAAAGACAAAAATCATAAATTCACCCTTGCCTGCCGCGCCAATAGCGGCCGCTTGCAAATGCTGGTTGTATTTGGCGGCGGAGCCGACAGGCTGGCCGGAAAAACCGGCGCAACGACGCTCAGCCTGATGGTGGACGGCAAATCTGTGCTGAACAATAGCGCAAGCCGTTATCGCCGCGCCGCGCGCGGCAATGTGGCCGTGCGCACTGTCTTGCAGGGTGAGGCGATGACCGATTTTCTCAGCCGGTTTTTAGCGGCCAAAAAGGTAATCGCGGTCTCTTACGGCAAGGAAGCGGCGGAATCTTACACGGTTACAAAGGCAAGCTCAAACGGTTTGGCTTTGCAGGCCTGCCTGTTAAAGTGAGGGCGCTTTAGCGCCTGAGGTGAAGCGGTTTATATGTGCCGCTCTATTTTCCTGATAGTGTTTTTACACTTTTTGCGTGTAACGCGGCCGGTTAGGCGCTTGCCCGGTTGCAGGCGTATCATTGCTTGCTGCCGCCCCGGCTCGGCTGTGAGGCTAAGGCTGAAGCTTTATATAGGGAGCGCGGTTAGCCGGGCAGGCAGTGGCTCGGGCGGTGAATGCCGGAGCAGGGTAAAGCAAAGCACAGCGGGAGCAAGGCAAAGAGGGAGCAGAAAGCGTTATGTGCGCCCGGCTTGAAAAGATGAGGAAGGCTGCCGCGTATACACTTTTAAAGTGTAAAAAACAATTTAAGCGTGTATTGAGTTGCAGGCTGATGGTGGCGCGCGTGTCTTTTGGCGGCGGGGTAAGGTTGTATTTTTGCCGGCTTGCGCTTTGCTCGCCGGGGCGCTGTTTCTTTTGCCGGCGGGGCGGCTCTGCGCCGCCGGACTTGACAGGCGATCCGACCTTTACCCGCTGCCGCGCCGCGAGCTGCTATAGGCTGTGCTCAGGCCTGGAGGCCGGGGCTGCGGGTGGCCGTTATGGTTTTTTATGCCCGGCGAGCACAGGGCGGGGGAGCTGGCGGCTGGTTTGCGCTTTACTGAGCCGTTAATGCTCTGGGGGAATGTGCGCTGCTGTTGTGCTGATAAAAGGCCGGGCCTATGGGGGTGAAGCCCGGCCTTCCTTCATGGCCGTAGTTTGGAAATCTCACAACCATGAATAGCAGATTATAAAATATTCTACTTTAAGTTGTATCGGGGAATATCAGGCCTTTCCAAGGAGCCCGATATTCCCCTATGCGCAGCGCTCTACCTCTACTGACAAAGCTGCGCATGATACGGCAATAGTCCAGACTGCGATAAGGTGGGTGGTATATCGCCACTTGGATATTGCCAAGTGTCCTTACTAGGATATGTCAAAGTGTATGTCAAGCTTTATTACGATAAATTTAGGCATGGAGTTTTTGGACTTATGCCATTTCGCAGCAATCTCAGCAAAATAATGATAGCAAAAAATGTAACCTATGAAGAGTTGCAATTTGCCGCCAAAATTGCGCCGGATACGGTTGCGCGAGCGCGGGACGAGCGCATTGCCGGTTGCACGCTGGCGACATTGGCGAAAATAGCCAAAGCTTTGGACGTTGATGTCCATAGCCTGTTTGACTATAAAGCCGGAAAATAAGCAGAAAATTGTTTTTTCATGTTGCCGAAACACCGGCAAAACAGCAATATTATCCTGTAAAATCAAACTGTTAAGCAAAGGGTGACCATATTGGTGGCGTCACCAATATGGTCACCCGTTTTGTGCGTAATTTTTATCAAAAAATCCTGAAAAAACTTATTGCTTTTTGCTGAAATATGCTAATCTCGCCGCGTTCACAGAGGGGAGCTGTAGAGAGTCGTGAGGAAGGGACATATATGCCTGAAGATAAACGCTATGCTGACTTGGCTGATAGAGCTTTTAGCGCTGCCAAGCGTAAAACCGGCAAAAAGAGCCTGGTTGAAAAATTGCTGGCGCGGCTGGAAGCAGCGGCGCAAGCTGATGATGAAGGCAATGAATATTGGTTTGCCCGCGATTTGCAGACTATCCTTGATTATAAAGAGTGGCGCAATTTTTTAGAAGTTATTGAAAAGGCCAAAATCGCCTGTAATCAAGCGGGCTATAGAGCAGAGCACCATTTCGGTGACGTCAACAAAATGGTCTCTATCGGCTCTGGTGCCGGCAGGGCGGTGGAAGATATAGCGCTGAGCCGCTATGCCTGTTATTTGATTGCTCAAAACGGTGATTCCCGCAAACAATCCATCGCCTTTGCCCAGACCTATTTTGCTGTTCAGGCGCGCCGGCAGGAATTGCGCGATAAAGAGGAAGCCGATCTGCCGCTGTCGGAAGATGAAAAGCGGGTGCTTCTGCGCGGTGAAATTAAAGAGCATAATAAAAAGCTGGCCGGCGCTGCCAAATCGGCCGGGGTGCAGCAGGGCATGGAGTTCGCTATTTTCCAGACACATGGCTATAAAGGCCTGTATGGCGGTTTAGATGTTCCCGGTATCCGTAAGAAAAAAGGCCTGAAAAGCAAGCAGCAAATTCTTGACCATATGGGCAGCACGGAGCTGGCGGCCAATTTGTTCCGCGCCACCCAGACCGAGGAAAAATTGCGGCGTGAAAATATTCAGGGCAAAGATCAGGCCAATAAAGCGCATTTTGAAGTCGGGCGTAAAGTGCGCCATACAATCCGCGAATTGGGCGGCGATATGCCGGAAACTCTGCCGATTGCCGAAGATGTGAAGAAAATAGCCCGCCGGCTGGATAAAGCGCTGCCGCAGATAAAGCCTCAGAGCGCGGCGAAAGGCAAGGAAATTTAATGCCGGCTGCACATACGGATAATAAATTACATATTACCCCCTATGATTCGGCGGATTATTTAACTTCAGCCGAAGATATAGAAGCTTATGTGCAGGCTATACAGGAGCAGATAGATGCTTACCCTGAGCAGGGCGCAGAACTTACGCTTTTGGCCTTGGGGGTGATCGCGCGTGCCAAAAACAAGGTAAAACTGAGCAAAAAGGCCGGTTTGAGCCGTCAGGGGCTTTATAAAGTGCCGGCGCCGGACGCAACGCCCAGCCTGGCAACGGTTTTTAAGCCTGTTCATGCGCTGGATTTAAAAATTCAGCTCGTGGCAGACCCGGCTGGCAAGCATAAAGCCGCTTAAGGCGCGTCTATGCGCCGGCCAATATAGGCAATAGCGCGCTGGTAAACTTTAGCCTTGTTCCAGCCTTCAAGAGCGGTAAAATTCGGCTCGCCGGGCTGGTAACCGCGGCCGCGCTGCCAGCCATGCGCCTGTAAAAAGCGGGCGGTGGAAGCCAGCGCATCGGCCGGGGAATGAATAAGATCGATGGTGCCGTCATCATCGCCGTCAACCCCATAGCGCAACACATTAAGCGGCAAAAATTGTGTCTGGCCGATTTCGCCGTGCATGGCGCCAATGGCCTGCGCCTGCAGGCTGCCTTTATCGATAAGCTGCAGGGCGGCATAAAGCTGCTCGGTGAAAAAGGCTGAGCGGCGGCAATCATAAGCCAGGGTGGCCACAGCCGACAAAACAGGCTGTTTGCCCATCTGGCTGCCGAAAGCGCTTTCCATGCCCCAGATCGCCAGCAGCGGCCCGGCCGGCACGTCATAGTGCTTTTCTATCTGGCGGAAGAGATCTGATTTTTGCCGTTTCAGCGCCCGCCCGCGCTGAATAATGGCGGCGGCGCCGCGTTTGTGCAAAAACTGCTCAAAGGAAAGTTTGAAGCTTTTTTGATTGCGATCGGCGGCAATCGTGCCGTAAGCATAGCGGACATGACCCAGCGCCTGCCGCCCGGCGCGGCCAAGGCCGGCGGCTGCGGCCTGCTGTTTGAAAGCCTGCACAAAGGCGGGGAAGCCCGCTGCATCTGTGCCGCAAGACAATGCCGCCGCCTGCCCCGCTGCCGGATAAAGGCCGCACACCGCCGCCGCCAACAAAATCCGCAGACCGGGCAGAAGGCGATTGTGACAAAATTGCTTGAGCATAATCAAAGTCTTGCGCCGTTTATCCCGGGTGGTTGCGCCGATTTTGGCCGATGATAATCAAGGACAGCATATTTTTCTTTATTTTTCTATCTCCGGCGCTATAAAAGGGCATTGTCTTGGCATTTAAAGTGCTTTAAAGTTAATAATTGTTTGATGATCCAAAAGGAAAGCAAAAGCAGATGAAAAAGACTCTTGCAATATGGGCGCTGGCTTGCGGTTTGACCGCCGGCGGCTCCGCTGCGGCCATGGCTGCCGTTCACACTCTGGACTGCACGATCAATGATGAATTGCGCCAGACAACCGATTATAAAAGGAAAGTGCGGCCGTATAAAGTCAATTATACCATCACCACCCGCGGCTGGGAAACGCCGTTTCTGGTCGGCTGGTATAATCGCGGTATCTTTATCCAGAGATATGATTCCATTACCGGCACGACTGTGACCTACAGTATCCCGAATAATTCCGATCATTTTATCAAAAGCGGCAAAACCTTCGCCTGGTCCAAAGACTATAAGCGCGGTTATATTGTCGAAGGCGGCCAGCGCCAGTTTACCTTTACCTATTCTGCCAACGGCATTGAGGTGAGCGATTCTGATGCTCTGCTGAAGAAGACTTTTATCGGCACTTGCGTCAAGCTTGCCGCTAACGGTCAGGCGCAGCAATAAGGCTCAGAGAAACAGCATAAAGCTGTTGCTGTGATAATGCGTAAAAGGCAGGCCTTTCCTCGCCGGGGAGCGCCTGCCTTTTTTATCAAAACAGGGCCGGGTGCAAGGCAGGGCCGCGGGCGCAGGAGCAGCGCCGGCGGTTCGGCCGGCCGGCGCTGCTATCCCATTTTGCGGGGATTATCGTTATTGCAGCTTTGGCGGAGGCTTGGCCGGCGCTGTTAATCGCCGCTATTGGCGGGCTGCTGTGGCGTTATGGTGCCGGCGGGCGGCAGACAGGCTGCCGCCGGCTATCCGCTGCAAAACCGCGCCGGGCTATCCAGCCGCAGCCATTGGCGGCAGATAATGCGCCCGTTTCCTGGCTTCAGGCAAAGGGGCGGCCCGCCGGCCCGGCCGCCGGCGCGCCGATAAGGGCTTGCGCCGCCGCTTTTTTTCGGCTATAAAGGGCGTGATTTCTGCAAAAATGTGTTAATGCAGGCCGCCGACCGGGTTTATGGCTGTATGACCGCCCGGAGGTTCCCATCTGACAGCGTGATACGCTCTCAGATGTTTTTGCGCTTGCATTCATGTTTCCGCCTGCTGCCGGGGCTTCAAAACCGGCGGCAAAAGCAGGGAATACGGCAGAAAACAGGCAGGGAATAAAGGGATAGGGCATGTTTGAATCTTTGCAGGAAAGATTGGCCGCAGTTTTTGACCGGCTGACCGGACGCGGCGTCTTGTCCGAGCACGATGTGGCCGATGCCCTGCGCGAGGTGCGGCGCGCTCTGATTGAAGCCGATGTTTCCCTTGATATTGTCCGCTCTTTTATCGATAAAGTGCGCGCCCGGGCGGTAGGCGCGGCGGTGCTGAAATCGATCAAGCCGGGGCAAATGGTTGTCAAAATCGTCCATGACGAATTGGTGGCTATGCTGGGCGGGGAAGAAGCGGGGATTGATCTGCAGGCGCCGGCGCCGGTCGGCATTATGCTGGTGGGGCTGCAAGGCTCGGGGAAAACCACCACCACCGCCAAACTGGCGAAGAGGCTGCATGAGCGGCAGAATAAAAAAGTGCTGATGGCCTCGCTCGATACCAGGCGGCCGGCGGCGCAGGAGCAGTTGCGCCAGCTTGGCGCGCAGGCGGGGATAGACACTCTGCCGGTTATTGCAGGGCAGGCGCCGGTTGATATTGCCGCGCGGGCGGAAACGGCGGCGCGGCTTGGCGGTTATGATATTGTGCTGCTGGATACGGCCGGGCGCACCCATATTGATGAGCCGCTTATGGCGGAAATGGCGGAAATTAAAGCGCGCGCCCGGCCGCATGAAATTGTGCTGGTGGCCGATAGCCTGACCGGGCAGGACGCAGTGAATCTGGCGCGCTCTTTTGATGAGCGGGTGGGGATAACCGGCATTATCCTGACCCGTATGGACGGTGACGGCCGCGGCGGCGCGGCGCTTTCCATGCGGGCGGCAACCGGCAAGCCGATTAAAGCGGTGGCGACCGGTGAAAAGCTGGACGCGCTGGAAGAATTTTACCCCGGCCGCATTGCCGATCGCATTCTCGGCATGGGCGATATTGTCTCGCTGGTGGAAAAAGCGGGGGAAGCGATTGACGCAGAAAAGGCGGCGGCGCTGGCGCAGAAAATGCAGGCCGGCACGTTTGACCTGGACGATCTGGCGGCACAGTTGCGGCAGATGAAAAAGCTTGGCGGCATGGGCGGCATTATGTCTATGCTGCCCGGCATTGGCAAAATGAAGGGGCAGTTGACACAGGCGGGGCTGAATGACGGTGTTTTTGATCGCCAGCTAGCGATTATCGGCTCAATGACCAAAAAAGAGCGCAGCGCGCCGGAAATTTTAAAGCATAGCCGCAAACAGCGCATTGCCAAAGGCTCCGGCACCAATGCGGCGGAGATTAACAAATTGCTGAAAATGCACCGTCAAATGGCCGATATGATGAAAGCCATGGGCGGCGGCAAAGGCGGCGGTTTGATGAAAAAAATGATGGGCGGCCTGGGCAGCAGGCTGGGATTCGGCAGCGGTTTGGGCGGAGCAGGCGGCGGCCTGCCGGATTTGGCTAATCTGGATAAGGGGCAGTTGGAAGCTTTGCAAAAACAGGCGGGGCAGATAATGCCGGGGCAAAACCTGCCGGGCTTCGGCCCGGGGGGCATGGGCGGCTTGCCCGGCCTGCCCAAAGGTTTGGGCGGCGGCTTGCCGAAAAATCTCGGCGGCCTGCCCGGCTTGCCGAAAAAGAAATAACGGCTTTAAAATGCGGAAAACGGTTATAAAACACACAAAGCGGCAGCAGAGCCGGGCAAAGCGGCCGGAAAGCAGGCCAGAGCCGGGGGCTTTGGGCGCAGCGCAGCCTTTCGGCAAAATGCTGTTGTCAATGGCGCCGAACGGCATGATCGGCTGTTTAGAATTTTTGATTTTGAGTGTGTTAAGCTGGCTGGTTTTCACTATAGCTCTGATTATTCTGGGGGCGGTATGGGGCGGCAGCCTGCTGGCTGCGGCAGTGCCGTTTGGCGCCGGCGCTTACAGCGCGGGCGGCTTCAGCCTTTTTGCGGTTATGTTCAGCTTTGGGGCGGTGGTGTGTTTACTGGCCGGTCTGGTGCTTTCTGTGTTGTTTGGCGCGCGGCTTTTGCAGTTGCGGCTGATTGATATTGGCCTTGGCAAAAATCTGTCGGTTCCGGGTGTGTGCGCCAATTTCTGGCTGTGCCTGCTGGCCTCTGTCGTCTGCTCGCTTTTTACCCCGCTGGCGGTGATTGTGTTTGTTTTTTGTTGCGTTTGCCAGGGCAAAACCTATGCCGATAGCCGCGATGTCTTCAAGCCGGTGCCGCTTGTGCCGCCGCTTGAGGAATTGGAGGCGCAAATGCACAGGCGCAAATAAACAATGCGCCCGGCTTGGTGATTAGCCTGCTTGGCGGCTGGCTGGCAGCGATCTTGGCGGGCGCAAATAAATGGGGTTTTGCGGCAAAGGCCGCAGAGAATTTCCCGCAGTCGCGGCTTGCGGGCTGAGGGTTGATAAAATGCCGCACTAAAACAGTGCGGGAAATGTGTAACAGGAGAGTAAATTATGGCTTTGAAAATTCGTCTTGCCCGCGCCGGCTCTAAAAAGCGGCCTTATTATCATATTGTTTTGGCTGATGTGCGCAGCCCGCGTGACGGCCGCTTTATTGAAAAGCTTGGCGCCTGGAACCCGATGCTGCCGAAAGACGGCGAGCGGGTGAAACTGGTGGAAGAGCGGATCAAACATTGGCTGGCCAATGGCGCCCAGCCGACCGATCGTGTTTTGCGTTTTCTGGACGCTGCCGGTTTGAGCAAGCGCCCGGCGCGCCATAATCCGGCCAAGGCTGAGCCGGGCAAAAAGGCGCAGGAGCGCCTGGCCGCCGCCAAACAGGCGCAGGAAGAAGCCAAAGCCAAAGCCGCTGAAGCGGCAGAGGCCGCCAAAGCTGCGGCGGAAGCTCCGGCTGCCGTTGAAGGTGAAGCCCAGGCTTAAGCGCCTCACACATATCCGAATTGCAGCAAAAGCCGCTCTGCTCTTCCGCGGGGCGGTTTTTGCTGTATTGTCGCCGGCTTTCTCCCCGGCACGGCCTCTTCCCGCCGCCGATTGGCTTGCCGGCGCCTGATTCAAGCCGGAATTGCGGCTCGTCTGCAAGGCGGCCGCCTGTCAAAGAGGCTGTCACAGCGGCGCGGGGGAGGCGCTTGCCGCCATAGCAGGGGGATTTGCCGCCATGAGGTTAAAAAAGGCCGGCAGCGCAAAAATTATGCTTGAAATCTCGCGCATAAAGGCGTATATAAAGCCTTGCCCAAAGTCGCACGTGCCTGTGGGTGTCCGCCGAGTCTCGAATATGGTGAGATAAACGGTAAGGTACCCGGAACTAACCGCTCCGGTCGCTTTTTCAGCCAACTGAAAAAGTGAGGACATCTTGAAGCAACGACGGTGCGGGCCTTTCAGATGTTATTCGGCTGTTCAGGTTCACAAATCTGATTTTTGAATCCTGTTCTGCCGGTATGCTTAGAGGCACACCCTCCTTGCCTTCAGTGCGGAAGCGGTTCTCCAATTCCAATCCTAAAAGGCAGCAAAATAGAGCAATGCGTTTGGCGCGCTGCTCATTTTCGTTATCGCTGGCGGCAGCCGGGTTTTTGCTCGTTTGCTCCGGCGGTTGATAAGCAACAGCCTGCTTTTGTGACCGTGCGCTTTATGCCGGCATCGGGCAGGTAATTCGGGCTGCCTGCAATGCCGGCTTTTTGCCGATAAGCGTTGCCGGCCTTTTGCTTGCGGGAGAACGGTTATGGTAACGCAACGCGTTGCAGATTTTCTGAATACACGCCAGCCGGAAGGCCCTTGCCTGGTGGTGGATCTCGATATTGTGCGGGAAAATTACCGTAATTTTGAAAAGGCTTTGCCGCAATCGCGTATTTTTTATGCGGTGAAGGCGAATCCGGCGCCGGAAATTTTGCGCCTGCTGGTATCTCTAGGCTCCAGTTTTGATACGGCCTCGGTGGCGGAAATTGAAATGGCGCTGGAAGCCGGCGCCGCGCCGGAGCGTATTTCCTTTGGCAATACCATCAAAAAAGAAAAAGATATTGCCCGCGCTTATGCTCTGGGTATCCGCCTTTATGCCGTGGATTGCGCCGAAGAGGCAGAAAAAATCGCGCGGGCTGCCCCCGGCGCCCGGGTTTTTTGCCGCGTTCTGGCCGATGGCGCCGGGGCGGAATGGCCGCTGTCGCGTAAATTCGGCTGTGTGCCGGCGATGGCGGTTGAGGTTTTGCGCCGGGCGCAGAAAATGGGGCTGGAAGCCTATGGCGTTTCCTTTCATGTCGGCTCACAGCAGACCGATCTGACCGCCTGGGACAGGGCGCTGGCCGATGTGGCGCAGGTTTTTGACACGCTGGCCAAAGAAGGCATCAGCCTGAAAATGGTGAATATGGGCGGCGGCTTCCCCACCCGTTATTTAAAAGATGTGCCGAGCGCGCAGGCTTACGGCATGGCGATTTTTGATGCGCTGTCCCGCCATTTCGGCAATCGCATTCCTGAGACTATTATTGAGCCGGGGCGCGGCATGGTTGGCAATGCCGGCTTTTTGCGCACGGAAGTGGTGCTGGTTTCCAAAAAGGCCGATAATGATAATCTGCGCTGGGTCTACCTCGATGTCGGTAAATTTAACGGCCTGGCGGAAACCATGGACGAAGCGATCCGTTATCCGATTATCACCCGGCGGGACGGTGAGGCGGCTGCTCCCTGTGTATTGGCCGGGCCGACCTGTGACTCGGCCGATGTGATGTATGAAAAAACGCCTTATCCGCTGCCGCTGTCGCTGACAATCGGCGATGAAGTGTTTATTCTCGGCACCGGCGCTTATACCTCAACTTATGCCTCAGTCGCCTTTAACGGCTTTGAGCCGCTGCGCTCTTATTGTGTCTGAGCCGTAGCTGCCTTGCCTGCTATGTATTTTGCCGCGGCCTGTTGCCGCGCGCTGCCCGTGGCGGCGGTGCGTTTTGTTCCGGCTGCGGCTTTAGCGTCTTGCCGGCTTTTTATGCTGCCGCAGCTTTTATCGAGAGCTGCGGCACAGGCCGGGCGCCGGTTGTTTGCCCGGTCATCGGCCGTAAGAAAGGGTGAAAATCCCTGATGTTTGCGCGGCGTTCGGCGTGCCGTGCATATTGCCTTTTGAAATGCTGCAGGCAGAAAGCGCGCGGTTTGTTTTGCCGCCAACCCCATAGTCCTAGGCAAAATTCTCTCTATTCTTGCCGTTTTCCGGCTTAAAATCGCTCCCATATAGGGGATTTCCCGCCCGGAAAGCCGGTTTTCCTGTCAAAAAGCGGCGCTTTGCCGCGTAAATACGGGCTTTATGCAACCTTTCTCTGCTTTCTTTGTTTATTATGAAGTTCTTATATAGTGGCGGGAAAAGGCCGGCTGGAGAGCCGGGCTGCTGCTATTGAGGGCTTGATAAAGCGCAGAACCGGAACCGGCATAATAACAGGAGAATCCTGCCGGCTGCGGTTATACGCCGTGCTTGCGGCGCGCCACAGCCGAGCCGGTAACAAGGCCGGCCGTGATAGCGCCAGACAGAAAATACAGGGAAGAATCAGCACTAATGTTTATTATTTTTGTGTTCATGTATATGCGCCGAAAAGACGATCCGTGGTGGAAATTACCGTCTTTGCCGTTTGTATGGCAAAAAATGCGGCAGAAATTTGCGCTGGAAAATTCTTTTGACCAGAGCGATACAGCCGGCTTTTATGATAATATGTAAGCCGGTTGCCGGCGTCCGGCGGCGCCCGGCTCAAGCCTATACTTTTTTGACAAAAGCAACCAGCACAAATAAAGCGCCGAACAGCAGGGCCACAATATAAAACGCATCGGCAAAGGCCATAATATTGGCCTGTTGCCGCACCAGATTATACATCTGGCTCAGAGCCGCCTTTGCGCCGTCCAGCCCGATAAGATCAAATTGCCGCGTTAACCGGCTTATAGCCGCTTCGCTCTCATTCCTGCCCCAGGAAACGGCTTCCGCCAGACGCTCATAATGAAAATCACCGCGGCGGATTAAAATCGTATTCAGCACCGCCAGGCCGACCGCGCCGCCGAGATTGCGAGTCAGGTTAAACAGGCCGGAAGCGTTTTTTAACTGCTCATGCGGCAGGGTGCCGAGCGAAATATTGTTAATCGGCACCATACAGAGCATAATCGAGACACCGCGCAAAACCTGCGGCCAGAACAGTTCCCAGAAATCCCAGTCACCGGTCAGGCCGGTTACCAGCCAGGCGCTCCAGGCAAATAAAAGGAGGCCGATCGCCATGAGCAGGCGCAAATCCATGCGTGACGATAAAAAACCGGCCAAAGGCGCGGCCATAAACATGGCCATGCCGGAAACAAACATGGTTTTGCCGATCATCAGCGAGTCATAATCGCGAATGCGCGCCAGATAAAGCGGGTAGAGATAGGTCAGGCCGTAAAGGCCGATGCCCAGAGCAAAAGAAAACAGAGAGCCGAGGGCAAAATTGATATTGGTGAAGGGGTGCAAATCCACTACCGGTTCGGCTGCTGTCAGCGCCCGGACAAAAAAGATACAGCCGCCGGCAAGCATGACAATAAAGAAAGTGTAAATCAGATTATCCTGCAGCCAGTCATAGCGCGGGCCTTCTTCCAGCACATATTCCATTGAGCCGAGAAAAGCGGCCATAGCTATAAGGCCCAGCCAGTCAAAGCGGCGGAGCAAAGCCGGATCGGCGCGGTCAAAATCAATAAAATTCCAGGCAATAAGGGTGACGAGAATGCCGGGCGGGATATTGACCAGAAACAAAAAATGCCAGGAAAAAGCATTGCTCAAATAACCGCCCACTGTCGGGCCGATGGTTGGCGCCATCGTTGCGACAAGGCCGATAAGCGGCGAGATAACAGAGCGTTTATCTGCCGGGAAGACGGTAAAAGCCACGGCAAAAACGCTGGGTATCATGGCGCCGCCGATAAAGCCCTGCAAAGCGCGCCAGATAATCATGCTGTCAATAGAAGCGGCGGTAGAGCATAAGGCGCTGGCTATGGTAAAGCCGGCCGCCGCCGCGCTAAACAGCACCCGGGTAGATAAAAGCCGGTTTAAAAGACCGGAAAGCGGAATCATAATCACTTCGGCAATCAGATAGGAGGTCTGCACCCAGGATACTTCGTCCGGCCCGGCGGCCAGCCCGGCCTGAATGTCTTTGAGCGAGGCGGAAACAATCTGAATATCAAGAATAGCCATGAACATGCCGAACACCATGGCGGTAAAAGCTATTATCGTTTTTTTGTCTGTTTTTCCGG
>Ga0157357_1000823_pt1 | contig 13097 bp, 11 predicted proteins | sample AttcapACBM1_FD_111485 | JGI IMG/M metagenome (GOLD analysis project Ga0157357, IMG submission 111485) | Fungus gardens microbial communities from leaf cutter ant in Botucatu, State of Sao Paulo, Brazil - Atta capiguara ACBM1 | ecosystem: Host-associated > Fungi > Mycelium > Unclassified ... | reverse complement strand
CTTAAGCTTGAGCTCAGGTTGCAACTATGGCAAAGACTTGAGAAAGGATAAGGGGAAGTAGAATTGGTAAAGCGTAAGGATACAGGAATGTATCTACGCTATATAAACAGTATGGTGAAACAATACGAAGAGTCCATAAGGTATAGTACATGACGATTCAACGAAGAAAACATGAGGACTAAGCTAGGATGTCATGCTTACCACATAAGGCGCTGACTGAGACTACTTCAGCACAGCCGATCATCGTCGTCATACCCTTTGCCCATGTCCATGCATAACTGAGGAGGCATCGATCATAACATCTCTTATATTAACCCTAATATAAAGTTCTTTTCTTTGACTCACTTTAAAGTCTTTGAGTTGTAATATTTTTAGCCATCCTATTATCTAAAAGACATTGTTTAATAAATAAAGCCATTCTAAGAAGGGAACATGTGACATTTTTAGTATCACTGTTATAAAATTAAACCTTTAGAGTTAGGTAGAAGAGCAAACTCTTGATATTAGAGTAATACAAGAAAACTTGATAAAAAGCTCTATACAAAGTAGACTACTTTATATACCTATCCAGATGGTCCATGCTACAACTACACTTCTACTGTGCACCCTATCCTAAATAACTATGTGCAAGGCATAAGGTCAATATATAGTATATATATTATATAACGTTACTTCTTCTAGAACCTTCTACTCCTTTCTCTCATATCCTGTGATCAATGTTGTGACCACACCATCAGCTGTGACTGATGTGACAATGTGACTAGTCATCACTCCAACCCTAACCCTAGAGTTCTAAAAATATAAAAATAAAAATAAGAAAATAAAAAGCTAAGTCCACTTCTTGTGATCTTGACAATAGTTATGAGTGTCAGAGTTAATGTCAGAGTTAAAGACAGTGAATTTTATTTATTTTTATTTCTTTTTTTGTTTCTTTTTTCTATTTATTTTCTTATTCTTGGACTTAGGATTAGAGGTTAGCATAATATCACATGTAACTGTCACAAACTGTCACATGTCACATGTCACAGTCACATAATTACATATCATATAGAAAGTTGTAAAAAATTTCTATTACAAACTTCATTCAGCTTGTATCTACACAACCAATGAACCTATTTTCACAAACTAAGTTGTACTGAAAAGCTCCAAATGAGGCTTATTCACACATATGTGGAATGTACAAAAGTAACAACAAAAAATTGAGATATCAGGCTATCAGTAACTGTAAAAGTTTTGTTGGTTATTATCTCATAAACAGCTAGACAGATTCACATGATTAAACTTGTATTGGAAAGTGCTCATTAAACTGTTTTTGGTAATATATGATATATTCTATAGCAATAAGTATTCATATAGATACAAGCATATCAATATAGTAATATAATTGGTTACTTTCTAAAATTAGCCTAACATCTGCTATGACAGATGATAGCTTCCATCAAATATGAGTTGTGATTATGTAATGGAAACAGCTTGTGCACAGACCATTACTCTTTTGTATCATTAACATCTGTGTTAATCTTCATTATTATTATCATTGAACTTCTGAATTACTCCTAAAACTCTGAAAGTACATTTATCTAAGGTTCAGATATTACAAATAAGTAAGTAGTTCATTTTGTAATAGTTCTGGAACAATAATGCCATACTACATGTCTTTTAGGGTAGACTAGATTTAGTATAGTACAGACTATTAGCCAAGTGTATATAAGATAAACACTTTGCACTTGAAATTCCATAAAGTTCTCTTATATTAATCCCAATACAAGGTTCTTTTTCTGACTTCACTTTATAAGTCTTAAGTTGTAACAATGGGGTGATTGGACATAAAATAAAACTAGATAAATCCATATTAGAAGAGTATAAGTAAATAAGTTGGATAAATCAGATATATTCAGATAAGAATATAATAATAAAATAATGTAAGGAAACCTAACCGTTTTTTGCAGTAAGCTCAGAACTTCACAGAAAGTCCACAATGTTTGTTATCCAAAACTGAACTCCATACTGAGCCTATAGTATTTAACAACCCATGTTAGAAGTGATTCATACTTACTGAGAATCTATGTATATAGTATGGAAGACAGATTGAATAATCAAGAACTTTGCAGAAGAGATACAGATGTGAGTTGGAGGTAGCATGTTATATAGATGACAATCTTGGCTTTAACTAGAAGAAGTTGTGCTTAGCTAAACTTTGTTGCATAGTCATAATTTTAGAAAGAAATGTTTAAATATAAGCTATAGATAAGTATAATACTTAATCCAAGTTGATTATCAGACTCAGAGATTATACATAGTAACTATAGTTCTTAAATATAGGAAGAAGCTTTTCTAATAATAGAATACTGTGCATACTCTGGATTGTTAGGTATTGCAAAGGTTGTTACCTAGATCTCCATAAATTATTCTCCTTTTCTTTTCTATTTCTATTCTCTTTTTGATTTATGTTCTATTTTTCTATTTTTAGAGCTTAGGGATAGGGTTAGAGTAACAGTCACATCACATCACATAGTCACAGTGATGATCATAAGTCACATGACTCATGGAAAGGTGTAGAAGGTTCTTGAAGGATGAGATGACATCATACCATATGTAAAACACATGGCTGTTTAGGGTAGGCTAGAAGTAGTTGGTATAAACCATGAGGTTTTGGTATATAAGGTAGACAATCTTGTACAGAGCTTTCTATTGAGTTCTCTTGTGTTAACCTAATACAAGGTTCATTCACCTATCTAATACTAAGAACTTGAGTTTGTAACATTAATCAGAATGGAATATAATATGTTGTAAGTAGGTTTGGATGAGATTAGTGTTATTGTCAAGAGTAATATTAAGATAGGTAGAACTTGCTTCAGACAGATATCTGCAATCAGTCACATAGAAAGAGGGTTAGATCAAGTATGAAAACTTATCCAGAAACAGATATTGTTATTTGTGAAATTGGATAAGATACCTTGTTGTAAATCAAGCTTGAAAGCTTATCTATAGATTGGCAACATAATAACCTTGGCCTCAACTTATGTGTTATACTCACTGTCTATCATGTAGTTGTAACTTTGAATATTAAGATATCAGGGAGAAGTGAAAGAAGGTTTTTAGAAGATTTTGGGTAGGTTCTTAGTCAAATTTAGTCATGTTTCAGACTGAAGACTATAAAGTATCTACTTAGTCTGAAATACTAAGTCTGTAGTTGGAACTGTGGCTAGAAAAATAGTAGTGTAAGAGATAACTATGAAGACATTATAAAAATAGTTTCTAAAATATAAGATAACTGGGAGATAAATGGCTCTATCCTAATGTCTATGCATTATCCATAAATACACAATTTGTATACCATGAGGTAAACATACCATTAATATACACCTTGACATCATCCTTCTAGCTTCTTTATTGTCCAAGAAAAAGAAAAAGAAAATCAAATCAAAGAAAATAAAGAAAACAAAAAGAAAATCAAAATCCAATATTAGAGTTCAAGTGTACCATAACAAGTATGTTTTTCATCTTAACTTTGAAACTTAAGTTATAACAGTAGCTGTTAGCAAAACTCTACCAGATATGCATAGTTATCTTGTTTCCTGCATACAGCCAGATGTCAGAATCAAAGACAGTGGACTTGTTTCATTTCTCTTATCTAAGTCATCCTTATTTTCTATTTCAATTTCTTTATTTCTTTTCTTTTCTTATTTTTGGACTTAGTAAAGAAGGAACAATGTGATATTACATGTGACTGTCACAAATGTCACAGTAACATGACAAGGTGTGATGACTGTCACAGGTTGGTCACACATGCCACAGTCACAATGTCATATGATATGTCAGAAGAGTGAATGTTATATATTAGGGTAGGCTAGATATAAAGTGCATACAGACTATGCACCAGAGGCATATAGAGTAGACACACTTGTACTAGGAACTCTACTAAGTTCTCTTGTGTTAACCAATACAAGGTTCTGCTTTTACTTGAGTCTAAGTTGTAACACCAGGCCTATTTGAGCATGGTTGTAATTAATCTGGCTGGCACTAGCAGCTGTGTTCAAGCTTGACAAGGAGAAGGCTTTCTGAACCTCTGTGTAAGTGACTTTCTCAAGGCATATTTTGTTGTCCTGCATACATGATAGGTCAGCTTTGATGGAAACAGGAAGAGGGGGAGGCTCTTGGTAGAGGGCCACTCTGAGAATTTTGCATCTTTCTTTATGTGATAGTGGGGGACAGTCCTGGTCCTCTTGATATTTCTGGGATGGGGTAGTTTCTGTATCCTGTTGTCCATCAATAAATCTTTTACACCTTGTCTGCTGATGCTTTTTCTAGGGTTTCATCAGCCCATGTTCTCTTTGCACTTGTCTCTCGAAAAGGTTGCATGTCCATTTTATGTCTCTGTCCAGATCTGGGTCTCGGAGATCAGGTGTTTCAAGGTGTTCGCATTGGAGTTCCCGGCGGTGATGTACTGACTAAGTAAAGCACTGTCAGTGCCCTGAAGTCCACACCAACTATGATTGGGACTTAAAAGATCACTACATTGATGGAACTCAACCAAAATGGATGTGAAGTCATAACAAATAAACTGCCGGATGTAGGAGATGCCTTGTGTTTCTATATGAATCTAGTAGACTCAGCTCCTCATCATGTATGTATTATGTATATATCATATGTGTTTCGATCCAATCCTAGTGTGTGGATAATTGGATCACCGGTCTCTCGAATCAGTCTCTCGTTGCCTATGAAATTTTACCGTAGACAACGGTAACGAGTAGCCGTCAAAGGAAAAAATATTGCAGGTGGCAATCTTTTCCAGGTCTATACAAAGCAGAAGGGAAGAAGAAAAAAATAAGTTTGACATAATGTTTGGACAACTTGCGCGAATGAGATGATGAGTCCAAAGTAGCGCGATCCCTCGAGTCCGGTAGAAGGCTATTCAAGACCTCTCTCGAGCTCGACTACTCTTCGTGTCAATCCTCACGTACTCGCTCTCCTCCGGGATGCTACCGTTTACAAGAGGATTGGAGCTTGATATATCCTTCTTCACATTCATATATGCCTCTCCAAGCATTTGTAAAGCCACAGCTCGTAACTGAGCTTTGTCACGTGGGATCGTTGTATCTGTCAAAACAATGTCACAAACTTCGCGCAATACCGATTCGATTTCCAGTTTAGTTCCCTGTTGATATATAGCGAACGTCATCAATAGATGCGAACGGTGGCTGTAGGCTGTAGCTACCTTGAACAACGCTTGGATACCCTTTTCTGCAGCTTGTTCCTCCAACTTTTGTCTCTCCTCGGGTCTCAGATTGCCGGCCTTTTCTGCTGCTTGAATTTGATCGAATACGCTTTTGAGTTCTATTGCTGCCCGGAGTGTCGACACACTGATTAATGATTAAGGTTTGGATTCAATTTCAGATCATCAAACCTGAGATAGATAACTTACGTCTCGCTAAAGACGTGATATTTTCCTTGAACATTATGTAGCCAGCCACCAACGCCAAAGATAGTTTGGTTCGTTGCCAAATGGTGTTTTGCTTTGGAGACGTAGACAAATCCAATTGCTTGAAGTAATTCGTGACCGTATGATTCGCGCTTGAGGTCCCTGTATTTTGGATTTGGATCAGAAATAGATAGAAATGTGGCTATGAGCCATACTCTGCCTCGATCTCACAAATGGTCCGCCAGCTCCTGGACACATCTGTATCCTCTGGGCCAGTGGCAGACTCTGTGAAGATACCTAGTTTTCGTGTAAGGTTTTCAACAAGCTGTTCCACCCGTTTGGCTCTAACAGCCACTTTCTGGGCTCATAATCAGCACTGAAACGATGAAAAGGTCAAAAAAGCGTGCCTCCGCAGCTTTTTGTCGCTCTTTCTCTTCTTTTTTTGCCTTTTCCTCAGGCGACATGATCTCTCTCCCTTTCGCATCTTTGGGTCGCACTTGCCCCTCCGCATCCTCCGCCTCTTGTAAGGCAGCCTTCATCTCCCTCGCTAAACTGATATCGCCAATGATTGGAGTAAATCTCTCTCCACCAAAGATCGTTCCAAATAGTTCTTCTGGATCGACATAACCTCCTTCCGGTGCGCTCTCCTTCGGTCCGAATTCGTTGTACTTTTTCCTGAGGGTTGGATCCGATAGCGTCTGGTATGCAATCGCAATCTGCTTAAAGCGATCCTCTGCTTCTGGGTCGTCTGGATTCTTGTCTGGGTGGTGTTTGATTGCCAAACGACCTGGTGTGGGTGAATCGTATCAAAGACTTCAAGACCGATACGGTGAGGGAAAAAAGGACGTACGGTATGCCTTTTTGATATCGTCAGTCGTCGCTGTTATTGGAACGTTGAGTATATCGTAGTATCCGGTTTCAAGTGGCCGGTCCTGAGTTCCAATTTGCCTGACCTTCTTGGCAGGCTTCCCACCATCAGATATGAAATGTGATGAAGGTATTTGAGTGGGATAGAATACATGTGATAATGTGTTTTGGCATGAAAAGCATCGGATCTGCAAAAGCATTCCTGGTCGTGGCTGTGGGCTGGGAACTGGAAACTCGAGAAAAACACTACAATGGGAGCATGTCGTTGTAATATGAGGGTATACAGATCTTGAGGGGAGAACATGGTAGGAAGAGCTCATGGATGTTCGCCTGATCATCAGGACCGCAACATCAGGCAACTAGTGTATTTTTATATACGTGTCCGCCCAAACAAATGCGCCTTCAACATTTTCTCTGCGATAAACTGCACATGCATCTGCCAGCCTTGCGAAATCTCTTTGTACTGCCACATTTTCAACTAAAGGGCAGACTTAGTGGAGGCTGCTGTATTGGCTGCGATTACTTACCTTGGATTAGGGTACTCGGATGTTACCAATCCTGAATAATGCAGTCTTTAACTTGCTCGATAAACTCTTTCATTTCCATTTCCCAGTATTAGTACTTCCAGTGATGAAGGACCCAACTTCGACAAGCTTCCCGCATAAATATAAATATAATCTGGCAGAGGCCAAATTCAGCGCTTAGTCTCCAAGGCATGATTAAATTCCCCACAGAGAACCAAAGCAATACACACTCTTGAATGACTCTAAGGGGCGCTGGATCGGTTTCCCTGAAATCGTTACAGAAAACTTTCATGAGACGGTTGCTTTGTGTGGCAAAGAAATATTTATGGCCCAGAAGTGGACTATCTGGTTCATCATCGTAGGCAATGAACTGAATGTCGACTGAATGTCTTTCCCGTCTCATCTTGGAAAACTTCTCTCGATCATGAGACAACAAGTCAGAGCCTGATGATCTGAATGGATGGCTGACTTCCTGTGCTCCTGCAGAGACCTAAACCTCTGCATAAGTCGTCGAGCGGATCTGAAACTTCCGACATCTCGTATATCAAATGAGATTCTGTTGGCACTGTTCTACACCCATTCTACACCCGCTCCACACCATCCTCCTGTGGATCATCAACGTTCAAGCAAAATTTCTCGTGAGCTGTGTACTGCAGAGTCCTCAAACCTCATATTTTCGTTCAAATACTGCTGGATGATTTGGATGGGCATGGGCAACGTCATCGACCAGAATTCGAATATGTATGATCTACATAACGTGAATATTATTCTCAGATCACGTAGACACAATCTCGACCTCAGGCACAGTAGGACAAGTGTCATGTGAGCTCTTATAAGGCCCTTTTTGAGATTCCTCCCGGAAGTGTACGCTGAGACCACGCGACAGCTGCATATTCCTCCCTGACGATATCCCGTGGTTTGACCAAAGTATCAAACCGTCGTTCAATAAAGTGCGATACATCCAACAGAGATTTCCCAAATCCACATCTCTCTAGAGAGGTCCATTCTTCCCGGGCACAAAATTCAAATCCTCGACCATCTCCCACAGTTCGGTTCCAGATCCCAAATTACCCAGAATAACTGGTAGGCCTGTCGTTCATTATGTCGAAGGCAATTCTCGCTCCGTCTTCATTACTGTTTCTAGAAGTGCATTCGACGCACTCAACGAAGATTTCCATTGAAATATCCTCCGTTCTTTTGAGATGCATCGAACGATGTTCAACATCTTGAAACTCAGGCAGCAGGAACCTAGAAGACGATCCTGGAAATGAGGCTCGGAAAAGTGGTTCTTCTCGCGAGTAAAACTCTCTGATAGGGCACAGAGTAAAGTTAGATGCATTTAATAAACGCGACTCCTCAAGGTCATCATGCGGCTCGGTTCGTTCTAGAACTGCCTTGACAAGCGTCTTATACGAAAGCCGTTCTCCAAGGTCGGGCATGGAAGTGGGAAGGCCGGAAGCGATGGTTCTCAGGAGTTGCCGGAAGGAAATCTCAGGGATATCAAGATTCTGTTTCAAATTAGAGCGAAGAATGTCAATTTGACCTTGTGGGGTAACCGCAATTTCTGGTCCCGCATATATGGAGCGACGCTAGCATCCAACGTCTCAGGCAGTAAAATTGGTTCCGACGCAAAAACATACTCATAAAGCCCTTCATGCGCTTTCCATACCGGTAAGGCACGAGCAGCATCTCTCAGACCGTCAGGTACATCAAAGAGCAGCTGCCTCGTCCAATCAGAGAAAACTACTTTTTCATCCTCAGTTAGTCGATTGAAAAAACGTGATTCAGTCTTGTAGTTTCAGTGTTAAGAAGCCCGCTGAGAAGGTCCTTCATCTCGAATTCTTTGAAGAGATCGCGATTATTGAGAAGGCGGGTGAGACCAGGGGAGAATCCAAGCGACGACGGCTGCACCAGAAAAACACCGAGATTCGCGAGGCATCGACATGGTAATTCACTCAGGCAGGAACTATGGAAACACTACCCACCTTGAAGACGGTCTTTTAAAAGCGTTGGGACAAGTGGGAAATCATCAATGTCGGCAATCTTAAGTTTCAAGTGATGGAAATTGACCCAGAAACTTTAATCTGGAGCTATATCAAGGGAGGGACACTTTGGAAACCTGTCTTCAATAAGAAAGGCGAGGGAAGATGAACGTAGATCCTCAATGTTAAATCCCTTGTTAAGGAAACCGTCAGCATCGAAGTCAAGGTTGACGAGGCGGTTGGAACCGGCGAAGATGTTGTTGGGTATAGAATGATTCCTCCAAATGTAAAACACGTCTTGGTTTGAGCTCGACCTAGTTGACTCGATCAGACCTCCAAGGGAAGCAGAGGTAGACCGATTAGTTGGTCAGGATTATGTAGAAGGGAAAAGTGAAGCATGTTCGTAAGACCGTGAAAGGTCAGATGCCGTGACCTCATCAGCTGATGTAAATGCTTGCAAGAAATATAAGATTAGCTCTTTCACGAATCGGGGAGAGAGTTGCGGAAGCTGGGCATTGTCTTGAACCAAACTGAGGAAACGTTCGGAATAAAAATGGTAACGTTTGACGGGGAAAGAAACTCAATAATTGGACGGATGGACGAGTCTGCACTCAAAATGACGACTTCTCCCAGTGTCAGGTGGTGTTCCGGGTCAAATGTACTCTTTCAGAGGTGAATGTTCATTTTCTTTAGGAAATCTTTATAGAGGGAGTCATCTATTGGGATTCGATCAGCAAGTAGTCGGTCGTCAATTGGCCAAAAATGCTGATTGGGCGCGCCGGTCTCTAACAGCAACTCGAGGAGATACAGATATGTTGGCGGAATACTCCTTCATCAGCCATACGTTGAATTGAACTTGGTGGCCAGTGTCATTTCCCTGATATAAACGCAGGTATCTTCGGTAGCAACAATAAATTGGAAGCCCAGTCACTTCTGGGAGAGGTAGAGTTGAGATGATAGTCTACTCCAGGAGGCCGAATGAATGCGCCGAGTGACACATTTGGTTGCTTCATTCGACACCTGTACATCTTGGTGAGAGACAACGCAAATCCGGGGTAGCACATCGTCTGGAACTGTGTATGACACCGTCTGCCACAATTGTTTGTCAGATTTATCTGTTGTGATCTGAACCGAATTCTGTTTGAAATCTCCAACTCCCTCGCATTGGGCTTAGAAACTCCACACAGGATATAAAACACCCTCATGTGACCGAACATAGGCATCTATACGCTCAAGATCCGTGAACAGGAGACAATCCCAAGCTTGTTACGAAATCCCGCGGGCCAGTGAAAAGACTAAAACTAAGCGACGCGCAACGTGACTCGCGTCCCCTATTCCAGCATGAGTAGGCTCATGCTATGCTGAAATCGTAGCAGAGCTTTCCTTTTGAATGCGTCTATAGCTTCTTCGACAGCTTTTGCTGACCAAATGGTCCTGGAGATAGGTGAGCTGTGATTAATGTGCTTCTGAAGACGGTCTGTTATAGTAGAAAAAACAAATTGAGTTCCAGTCAAGACAGAATTCCGATATAACGGACCCCAAATGACTTGATGTCACTCTCGCTGAATTGAAGTATATTAGAGACGCTGCAGCGTCTCCAAGAAGCTTAGATGCCCGGGATAAAGTTTCCTTGTTTGGTTGAGCAGATACTCACTGACTCAGATAACAACAGGACGTTTCTGAATGTGCTGGTTATTTGCATTCCGAGGAAAATTGCAAAGATGCTGTGTAGTGGGACCGATAAACATGACGGTATCCGAAGACACCAATATTGGAAACTATAAATTGTTGAGAGATCAAATTCCCTATAAAAATAATAAGGCTTTTATTCCATCGCCTTGACCACACTGATCGTCAATTCAGCACCCATACTTTGCGTTGAACTCGGAAAGGAGCGCGTACTTCAGTCAAATGGAATATTGTCAATGCATCACGTCCGAGTTGTCCAAATTGAATGAAGATTATTCTTCTTGCTCCCTTCTCCCGTCTCGCATAAGCCTCTGAAATCCTGTTCTGTAAATTGTGCATCGTTATATTGTCAATAACCACTAAGAAGCGCCTACATCCACCAGCATCTCCGTCAACATCTGCGCCTCACTGTAGTCATCAATAGTGTTGCGAATCGACGAGATAAAGCTCTCGCCCATGTATCCGAACACAAAATCAGAGTAAAGATTTACAAGAGGCTCTACACCAAGATTCTGAGCAATCCGCTCAGAGACTATGTTGTGTGCAATAGATCTGCCTCCACGCGTGAGATTTTAGAGATTTATGGAAATGTCGGTATCATTGAGATATAACTGAACGACTTTCATCATGCGCCCCGCGCCCCTCAACATTTGGTACGAGAACATGAGCTTTTAAGAACATGAGCTTTTTCTTCCGCTCGGGTTGAATGGTAATCTTTCCAGTAACCTGATCACACTGATAATTTGGCTATCGGTCAGAGTTTCATGAACATTTATTTGTAGTCGAGCCAAAATTATTGATGTCGTAGGTCCAGCTTATTTATCAGAAAACCACACTGACGGTAACTCACCTTTTCTGGACGCCCATACGTCTCAATAAATCGCAGAGATTATGATTTCTCGTTAAATGATACCTCCCAAAATCCTGCATCTTCAATAGCGTCCTGCATTTTCTAGTGTCACCAATCGACCTAATTTTGTAGGCACCCAGGGCCGATCACTAATTCACTGAGTCAATCCCGCTACAGGGATGTGCATTGCTGTAATCCTCTGTGTAATCCTCTGTATAATGTCCCTGACTCTCTTGAAATCACCTCCCTTCTTCAAGGTGGCATCAAGCTGGAAAACGATAACGTCCGGTGAGATCTCCGAAGATTTTTCAAATATGTTAGCCCCAGCTTCTTGACGAAAGGTTTGTGACAGGTGACGTCCTAGGTGCAACTCGGGCTCCATCAAGGAGTGCTCGGATATCCTTGACGTTCTGAAGTATACCTCCGACTTCTACCAGGAGTTTCTTGGCGCTCTGACCAACAGAGTAATCTAGTAGACTGATAGTAAGTGCTTGAAGGCACTTTCCGAGAGTAGGAGTCGCCCTCCTCGCGTCAAATGCCCCATCCTTCACTCTCCTGAGACCAAGCTGAGTAGGTATCAGAAACATAGTCTGGACCTGCCGAAGACATAAAAGCTGTTCGGCGGATGATAAGCTCACAAGTCATGTATAGAATCTTGATAACCACTTTGCTACTGGAGCCAAGATTGGGGAGGAAACGGCAGGTGATGGGGTGGGTGCGGTAAAATTTGTGTCATTTGAAAGATATTATGCCACCTTCTCCGCCGTTATTTCAACGACGTTGAGAGTGCCGGGTACCCTTTCTTGGATCAACGATTCATGTTTAGACTTGACGTCCAGTAGGGATATTGCATTGGTATCGTACTCCTCAAAGAGATAGATATACCGTGTGGGCACCAAACATGCAGTGTAAAGTTTGTTTTGTGGCTAGGCTTAAATCTCCGCGCTCGAGGCGTTCGAGAGCGATATGATGTCCCTGAATATTCTTGATTAGGGGTAACCCAATCAAAAATTGAATGTCTTGTCCCTTGAGAAGGAAATCAAGAGTGATCCCTGTGTGCTTATCTGCTCCACTGACCAATTTCTCCACTCTTGAAATATTTCCCTCAGAAGCCGGTTGATATCAATCGTGTCCTTAGATCATGGGAACACGTACCAGAAAATCTTTGTGCACGAGTACGGGATCCAAAAACTGGAAGGTCTAAGGCGGGCATCAGATCTATTTAAATTTTTGCCTTCTGGGAGACTCAAGAGCACAAGTGTGGTCCCAGAGAAGATCTGAGGACAGTCGGTCAACTATAGCGAAGATGTTCGAGTATAATAAGGTCAGTAGAGGCAAGGATCGGAGAAACGGAAAAGTCATACATGATAAACATATCGGAAGCCTTGTCCAAATTGACCGAAAGCCCTGGATAGTAGGAGTGAAGAGTGCAATGTCAGTGATAATACATCAATAGAAACTTATGAGCTGTGCGTACGCGGGGTCATGAACTTTGTTCGATTCAGACAGGCTCTTCAAACTTTCCCAATCTCGAAGTTCAAAGTACCTATCGTTGTAGGCAACCAGAGCCGGGGATTGTTGAGAAGCAATGTATCCACCACTGACAATTGAGGAGATAGGGTGTTTTTCGGCGGTCAATTATGAAAAACTGTAAGATGTCAGAGGGGCGGGAACCCAGGTCCTTCACGTACTTGCTTTGTGGCTTTGGCATCATCTGAATTCTGTGATAATTCACGAACCGGCCCATCTACAAGTGGATAGTG
>Ga0157357_1000822_pt1 | contig 13107 bp, 8 predicted proteins | sample AttcapACBM1_FD_111485 | JGI IMG/M metagenome (GOLD analysis project Ga0157357, IMG submission 111485) | Fungus gardens microbial communities from leaf cutter ant in Botucatu, State of Sao Paulo, Brazil - Atta capiguara ACBM1 | ecosystem: Host-associated > Fungi > Mycelium > Unclassified ... | reverse complement strand
ATTTACATCAATCATTCCTGTTGATACTACTCATCACCTATTATCATTATCTCCTTATACTGAACCTCTGAAGCACCATTAAGTTCAAGCATCACAACCAGTGAGTAGCTCATTTGTGATAATCATACTAATTCTAATCCTAAGTCCTATAGAAATTAAAATGAAAATGTGAAAGAAATAAAATAAAATAAAGTCTACTGCCTTTAATTCTGACATTATTTCTTTTTCAAAGCTTCTCTGGAGAAAAAAATTACTTCTATTTTTGCCAGTTTCTTTCCAACTTTTTTAGATATTCTTTTTTGAACTTTCTATTATCTCATTTATATAATATATACTTCTCTAGTAACTCCTCTCTCCTAAAATCTTGTTTCTTTGCTATGTCTAATTTTTCTTGTCTTCTAACTTCTATGCTTAGTCTTCTTACAAATTCAAGATCTTAGAGTAAGTTAAGAAAAAGAATCTTGTATTAGAGTTAACATAAGAGAATTCAATAGAGTTTCTAGTACAAAACTGTCTACCTTATATATGCTAGACTACTGGTCCATGCTACTCTTCCATTAGCCTATCCTAAAGGGATATATATAGAATATACTGTATGATGTTGTTTCTTTCTAGAATATTCTATAATGTTCTGTCATAATATATGATTATATGGTCATAACTTGTGACAACAGTATGTAACAGATACTGATGTGTGATACTATGTCATATTATGTAATAATTTGTAATAGTTATATATGAAGTCATACTAACTTTAAGTCTAAGTCTGAAAATAAAATAAAATAAAAAATTGTTAAGTCCATCATTTTTGACTCTGACAAGCCTCCTCTCAAACTTTGCTACTGCTTTCTTTGCATTTTCTAAGTCTTTCTTCATCTCTCATATATTATACTCTGCTATAAAATCTTTCCATCATACTAAGTGCTTTGCAACTTCTCTTATTTTTCTTTTTCCCCCACTCTGTCTACTTCTATTGGTTTTGCTTCTTTTACTTTTTGTCTCTCTACTAGTTTTCTATACCTCACTACTTGACTAATATTTAGAATCAGATGAATCCTTATTGAAGTTAGTAATCTTAGTTTGACTATATTAGTGAATATTACTTTTTCAATGATATATGGACTAACATATCAGTCCACTAGTTTTCTTGCTGGCCTTTCTTTAAATACCAAGTTTTTTGTACTCAACATTACCTTATCTCTTCTTTTCTATTTTTTAGCTTCTTTTCTTTCTTTATCTATCTGTCTTTTCATTTTCTTCTAAGCTTTCTTTAATGCCACACCAGCCTCTTCTTACCTTTCTTTATTTTCTCCACAAACTCTGCTGCTTTCTCTATCTTTTCTTTCTTTTCAATATCTGCTTCTATTCTCAATTCTCTTTCATAATTCATCATAAATGGAGACATCTTGGTTACTAAATGTATTTTATTGTTTATTGCAAATTCTGCCATTACTAACCATTCTAGTCAATCTTTTTGTCTGTAATTCACAAAGAATCTCAAATATTATTCTAACTCTTGATTTATGTATTTAGTTTGCCTATCTGTTTATAGGTGGAATAATGTCAACAACTTAGTTTCAATCCCCAATATTTTATTCAACCCCTTAGTTAACTCTACTGCAAAATATGGTTCTCTATCTGATATCATGCAACTTCTACACTAAATGGCTTAGCTAGTTCTTCTACTCATGTTCCTTTTGTTGTTACTACAAAATAAGTTATTTTGGACAACCTATCACAAACTACCAAAATCACACTCTTATCTGCTATTAACAGTAATTGGGTGATAAAGTCAACTATTAGATACATTCATGGTTTCTCTGATGCTTCATTCACTACCAGTTTTCCTGCTAGTACTTCTGTATGGTTCTTTATTCTCTAGTATATATTATATCTATCCACATACTTTTCTACATCCTTCATTACTTCTGGCCACCAACTCTATTGTCTTTTATCCTCTTTTATATCTAGCTACTAGCATATCATAATATAATCAGATAATTTCTACTCTCAACACTTTATTCTTTTGTCATATCACGAGCTCTAAAACATGTCTGAGACATGTTTGACTTTAATACAACATCAAATCCCCATGGTTATTTGGTCTTATTTGCGTTCAAAACTCTGTTGGTAGTTTGGTACTTTATAATAGACTAATTCTACTAAAAGTCCACAGTTATTTTGCTTTATTTAAGTCAAAATCCATAGTCATATTCATCTGTATCCATTGTCTAATTATTTCCTTCAAACTCTGCAAATTTACTCAGACTTTATATAGAGTTTTCTCCTCTCCAAATCTGAACTCCTATATAGTATTTCACTAATGAAATACTCGCTTGGAGATCTATTTTAGTTACTTCTTTTGTTATTTTATATATTTAAGGCTAGTGACCCCTTTGTAATAGCTAGCCTAATAATGTTGATGCTAAATCTCTAGTGTCAATGACGATGCACTTTACTCCTCTTCTTATAACTTCTTATAAGATCATTCTCTGAAATTGCAACCATGTAGCTTGTAGGAGGCACAACACATAAGTTGAGGCCAAGGTCATTTCAACAAGTTTGCATCACTGAGCTCATCACATGAAGTTTCTACACTCTGTGTATATCCGAGCCAACTCCATGGACTTTTACCTTTAAGTGTGAACTATGCCTAACACCTTTAATACATATCCTTTGCCTTCTTTCAATACCAAATCTCTCTCTATCTGCCATTTATATTCTTACAACATCTTAATCTTAATCTTCTTCATTCCTTCTACTACTCTAACTACTTCTTTGCTTTTTTCTCTAGCTATTTTTATTTTTATTTATTATATCTACTTCTAGTCCTTCTACTACTACTTTTACTAAACCTCAGACCTATTCTTCTTTTATTAATTTTTGATTTTCATTATTATTCTCTATTTTCATCTTTTAATCCAGTTTTTTACTTAACCTATCTACTTTCTCCATTTTTGTCTCTGGTATATACTTCAAGGTAAATTGAATCTTGACAGATATAATGCTTATCAAGCCTGTCTATGATTCAACTTCTATACCTTTATGAAATATTTTAAATTCTTATGGTCTGTCCAGACCTCAAATTTGAACTTTGTGCTCTCTAATAAATACTTTCAGTTTTCCAAATCTTTAATCACTGCCAATATTTCCTTGTTATAAATTTTGTAATTTCTTTCTGTCTTATTAAGAGATTTTGATAAGTATGCTTCTAACCTTGATCTTTTATTTAAGTCTGATATTACTAGCATCAGTTCTTTCTGAATTTCTTCTTTAGCTCTCTAAATACCTTTTCTTGCTGATCTTTCCAATTTCATTTTTGATCTTTTCTTACTAGATCATATAGTAGCCTAGCTATAAATGTAAAATCTTCAACAAACTGCTAGTAATACTCCTAAAAACTTTTAAATACTTTTGACTCCTAAAGAAGTCAGCCAGTCCAATACTGTCTTTATTTTTTTTCCCTCTATTTTAATTTCCTCTAGTCCTATCACTATTCTTAAGAATCCTACTTCTCTAACCTTCTACTTGTAGTTCTTCAGTTTTACATATAATTATTCTTTACTAACCTTTTCACTACCTCTTCAACCACTTTATCATACCTCTTCTCCTCTTCCATTCCCACTATTATATTGTCAATGAAGCTCACCACTTCTCTAGTATTGATCAAGTTCCATAGGATCTTATTCATCATTATTTAAAATATTACTGGAGTTAGTAAGTTTAAAGAACATTACTATAGGTTCAAATGATTCTTCTGGAGTCATGAATATTACCTTCCATTCATTTTTCTCCTTTATCTATACATTGTTATAGCCCTAATATAAATCCAACTTAGTAAATACTTTCTTTTTACCAATATTTTCTACAACATCTAAAATTAAAGGCAAAGGGTAATTATTTTTAATAGTCTATTGTTTAGATACTTATAACTCTGAACTATTCTCTTTCTACCATTCTTCTTTCCTACAAAGAACACTGGTGCTATTTGAGATGACTTCAGAAGTTTAATATACTCTTTCCTCAGTTATTTGTCTATAAACTTATTAAACTTATATACCTCTTCTTTTTCTTCTCTTGACAATGAATATACTTTTCTCTTTCCTAGCACAAAATCTTTCTTTATACTTATTACATGATTTCATATCTTTCTTATCAGTATCTCTTTTTCTTAAAGACATAGATTTATTTATGAAATCTTGGAGAAACCAATTTTTTAGCTTCTTCTATTTTGCTACTTCATCTTCTTTATTCCAAATCTCCCACTCCTCTACTATTTTCTTCACTTCTATTGTTATCTCCTTTTTCTTTCTTTCTTTCTTCTTCTTCTACTTATTTTCTTCTTGCTTCTTTTCCTCTTCTCTCTGCTATTACCATTCTAATTTTTCTTGCTTCAGCCTTTACTGCTCTTACATTCCTCTGAACATCTCATTATCTTCACTTCTTCTATACTCCAGTCAATTTCAGGATTGTGGTATGCTAGCTACAGCATTCCCAAAATTACACTCTACTTCTGTTCTTCTATCACATTAATCTCTATTCTTTCTCTATATATTTTATAAAATATTTACTTTCATGGTATTTTCTATTATTTCTTCCTTGTTGAACATCCTATCTACATTTCTCACATATTAGGTTTTTTATTTTCTTGATAACTTAAATCCTTGCTTTTTTGTAAATTCTGAACTCATAGCTAACTATATTATACTACTATATAACAATATCTTCACTTATTATGACTTAAGTCTTTGAGTAAAGACAAAAGACTATTTTTATATTGAGTAACACAAAAGAATTTGATAAAGTTTTAAGTACAAACTAGTCTACCTCATATACTATAGACCATGGTCTATGTGCACATTACAACTAATCTACCCTAAAGTACATGTGCTTTCCATAAAGCCAACATATTATTGTTATACTATATAATATTATCTATTCTAAAATCTTTTATGACCTTTTTTGTGTCACATGATGGTGTGATCATGACTGTGACATCATACCACTTCTTCTGCCTAAGTTCAAAATAAAAAAAAAGAAAGGAAAACTCAAAATAAAATAAAGAAAAATAAGAGAAAGAAGATAAAACCAAAAGAAAAGTATAATAGAGTCTAGTCCATCATTTACAACTTTGATACCACTGTCACTCCTTCTTATATATCAATTCTTTCAAGCTTAATCTTTACTGTTCCTTTTCTTAAAAATTTTCCATTTAAGTTATATCTAGATATATTATCCATTACTTTACTACTGAGTATTGTAAACTTGTTACTAAAAGAGTCTAATTAAGAATTATCAGACTTTTGTTTTCTTTTAAATTACTATTGTTTTTCTGGTAGCTAATTTGTTATCCTTGTTCAATTACCCTTTTACTCTTACAATATCTGGCAATATATCCAAAATTTTCACAATTATAACAATTTCTTGCTTTGTCCATGTTCATAGTATATAGATTATATCTAGTTATAAATTCTGCCTACTATTGTTGTGGGTTTACTATAGCTGCATTCTTTCTCTTCACTCTCTTCTCTCTATCAGAGTAGGCCTTGTTAGTATCCACTATATCTCCTATCTCCTTGACCAAACTTGAGGCTGTGGCAATCATTGCCTGTTTGTTCCTTCAGTGTTTGTTAATATGTTCATTCTTAAATTTCCTACTTCTCTCTTCTATCTTGACCTTTTTTTCTCTTGCCTGCTTTTTCTCTAATGCCTATTCAGATTTATTACCCTCTCATACTACTATTCAATACTTCTAGGAATAATTCTATTTCCATGAGTTTTCTTTGAACAACTCCATTCATTCTTTATTTAAGTTTTTCTACTAATATTTATTCTTTAAAACTACTTTCTCTCATTGATCTTCTGAATTTCTGTACAAATTTCTCCATCATTCTTGATTTCTGTTCTACTTTCTTCAACTCTGCTATCTTGGCTGACTTATTGTTCCCACTGTCAAATTCTGTTTTTAGCTTAGTCAGAAAATTTCTGATTGTTGGGAATTCTAGATCTCTACTTTCCAAATCTTCCATAACATTCTTCTCTTATATATCTGCTGACCCTCCCTATATATATAATAATATCCACTATACCTGCTTCTCTACTGACACTTTCCTTATTTTCATCCTTATGTACAACTTATATACTATTATAAAATCTGCTATTCTGCTAACATTTCCATTGAATATTGGTAGCTTAATTACTTTTACATTTGATCTAGTATTTGATCTAGTATTAAATTTTGGAGCCTTTGCTTCAATTTCTCCTTCTTCTCCTACTTCTCTTCTTGTTGCTAATAATGCCTACAATACTGCTATCTGTTTTACCTACTACCTTATCTAAAGTAAAAGTTGGTCTAAGGAACTATGTGTCATAGTATGCTTAGATACTAATATTTTTCTTTTACAAAACTCTCTAATTTAATGGAAAACAGAGAAAACAATATTAGAAAGAAATCACCACTGAATTCATACAATAAAAACATAATATGGACACAATAAGACAAGAATTTCCAATCAAGATATATACAGTGGGACTACTACATGAACTCTATTTCATTGTTCTAACATTATAAGGAGAGATCATTATAAGACTAACAAAGAAGATGGTTGCATCTTATGTAGTTGGAGATTTAGTGTTGATGGACTAGTTCATGAGGATATAAATGTTAAAATGGAGGCATTGTTACAATTAATACTTCATGTCTTATAGGTGGTTTGCTCATGGACAACAGGCATTTGGGTTTCTTCCTTACAACTTAATGATTGGCTATGCTGTGTGTTTTCTTTATATATGATCAGTCAGTATCTTATATAGCAGTGGAGACTTTCTCATATTTTCCTCATTCATATTATATATATTCCTCATGGTCTTTAGGTATATATAGTTATAGATACTATCTTGTATTTTTGTACTTTACCAATTGATCATTTTTTCCTTCTCTACTCAAGTCTTGCCTAAGTTGCAATCTGAGCCAAGCTTAAGGTCATAACTCAAACTATAAAGGTAATCATTATGTAGGCAGCAATCTTTACTCTTTCTGGAAATATAAGTTTAACCATGACTAGTATAACTAAAAGACTCAAGAGCTCCAAGAAACTCAATTTGCTTATCTGTAGACAGTAACCAACAATAATTTTAAAATTCATAAAAATACTCTCACAGAATATTTGTAAAAATGGGCTTTTAAATGACACTCTTTTAGAAAACAGCAAAGATTTTGACATATTATTTATTCAAGAACCTCTGTAGTCTATTATTTGACACATCTTATATACTACATCTGAAAAAGGTAAAGAAATCATAGAAGCTTCCAATCATCCCTCATAGACCTTGTCTGCCAGAAATTTTCAACAATATGAATAAACACTTAAGAGCTCTCACTTGCATTAACACCAAACTCACTAGGTTACACTTTTCTTTGAGAAAAGACATTATAAACTATAAAGATATTAATCTCAATTTTTCATTTAATAACAGCTCTATATATTTTCTTATCAATATCTATTCAGATAATCATCAACTAGCCTTAAAATATTTCAAGAATACTGAGATAAATTTAAATAATATCCTAATCATAATAGGAGATTTCAAAATAAGGAACAATAATTGGAATTCTTCATACTCTCATCATTCTAATCATACAGACTTCCTAAAGAAAATAGCTAACAGTCTTAACCTAAAACTATCATTACTTATGCAATATGCTAATAATCTTCAAGATTCAAATTTGGTACTTAACCTCATATTCCTCTATCCCAACACTAAGAAATTCAACAATCATTTTATATTACCCAACTTTCAAAAACCATTTGATTATACTCCCTTATCAATTCACATCATTATTAAGGAAGAATTCATTCAAGAAAAAAGTTATTACAATGAAAAAAAAAGAATTTGTAAACAAATTAAAAAACAGAGTTGAAAATATTAGTATAGCCAATGTTTATAATTGTGAGATTTTAAAGATAATAATGGAAAAAATTATCTCTATTGTTAAAGAGCTTTGATATAAATATACTAAATAGGTTAATATTACTAAATATCCCAAAGCTTGGTAGAACAATGAATACAGCAGAAATCTATTAGTATATCAAATGTCCAAAAAAAAAACAGACTAGATCAAATATAGGAATATAATCAAATTAGCTAAACAAATATTCTTTGATAACAAAATTTGAGAAATTGCATTGACTAACAAAAAACTATAGAATCTAATAAATTGGGTTAAAAAATACAAACTGCCTACCACTAAGGCTATCAAGTTTGATAGTCATTCTTGTAATGAACTAAACAAATTATAGCAAGCCCTCCTGTTATATGTAAGTCTACCTATCTAGAAATTACATCCTCATAGTGATATCATCTCCTAATTATACAAGCCTGCCTTCTACAGTGGCCATCTTTCTTGCAACATGCCTTATAGCAGTGTTATAACCATCTGGGTATTCTGTTTTCTATAGCAGAGATACTCTTATTCAACTTGATCTTTCATGACAAAGTTACCCCTGTCAGTGTCTCAATACTGAAACTTCTGCTTGGGGTAATAGAGGCTTTACCACTGAAACCCCAAGCATCTCCTATAATATTCATTTATATATAAGACTAGTAGTTACACTATAATTCGCTAGTCTAATAATCAACAAAGATAATTCTTATTGAACTCAATCTCTGGTATTTAATAGCAACACACCAAATCAGCACTCACTCCTATCTCAGACTTCTTTTTACCATCTGAAGTTATGGCCATATAGTAGATAGACAGCACAGCATATAAACTGAAGCCAAGGTCATTCTACAAGTCTACACAACTCTGAGTCCATCTTGTGGACTTTCACCCCTGGTGTGAACTGTGCCTGATACCTCCACCAATCTTATAATATGGCTCAAGATAGACTAATAAATTTTCAACTCTTGAAAGAAGTTTTATCATATCTAAATATAAAATGGCTCTCTTTTTCGAAAGTAGAACTTACTAATACTATTAGTAAATGTAATAATTCATCTACTTCAAATCCCAATCATATCTCTTGGAGATAATAATCAAGAACAACAAGTGTATTATTTTCAAGCCAAATAAATACTCTTATAATACTTTCAAAACCTTTTGACCTATTGTTATCCTCAATACAGTAGAGAAGTTGATTGAAAAAGTTATTAGCAACAGAATTCAAGTTCATTCTATTGCTTTGAATTTTATTTATCTGACCTAAATGGATAGTATCAAACAACAATCAACTATAGATGCAAGCATATTTCTAATCTACTTTATATATATACAAGATAGCTTAAAAGTCTTCATATAAGCACTCTTACTTTCAATATTGCTTAATTCTTCCCATCTCATAATCATCAGTGTTATGATGTGTATAAGGACTAATATTTTTCTTTTCTTTTATCTATTTTTCTGGATTTTATATTTCTTTTCTTTTAAATTTCTTTTTCTTTTTATTGACAATGAAGAGGCACATGATACTGTGGTCACATGACATGTCACATGATGTGATGTCATAAAATGGACTAGAGCAGGCTAAAGTAGTCTAGATAGATGACATCAAGAAGCATATTAACTATATGGCTACCTCATAGTATATACATAGTGTACTTATAGACGACATATGGACATTAGGGTACAGTAATTATTAAGTAGCACAGACCATGTGTAATTTATATAAATAGGGTAGCAATCCAGCAGAGACTTCTTGTTAAGTTCTTTTGTGATCTCTACATGATAGCTTACTAAGAGCTTTGCTACCTTGTGTGATTATTGGACTTTGTGTCTAGTGGTTGCCACAACAATCAGCTACTTCTGATAATTTGAATAAAGCCAGTTTTGATTCTCAAATTTCTTTCTTCTTTTCTAATTATTTAATTAATAGACAAATACAATATGTATGGAACAGTTTTGTTTTACAAAGCTAATATAGATATAGGATAAGGTTCTGCCCTTTCTCCCATCCTTTCTGCTATTTATATTACACTTATTTTTTAAATTTTTGAAAAGAACTAAATCTCTTTTGTTTATGGTGACCACTAGTCTAAGAACAACCAATAGACCACTAAGTAAACTTAAGAGCAAAGTATCTTGTAGAAATCACAAAAGAACTTAACAAGGAGTTCCTGATGCATTTCTACACTATATATTAGTACACATGGTCTGTGCTGATAATAAATAACCCTATCCTAATATCTATATATTGTTCATGAGTACACAATGTATACACCATAAAGTGAACATGCTATTAACATACACCTTGATATTATTCTTTCAGTCTCTTCTTCTAGATTTTAGACCTATGATATAATATTATGTGACCACAGTCATAAGCCTTTTTATCATCTAAGAAAAAGAAAAAGAAAAAGAAAACCAAAAGAAAAAAATATTAAATTAAGAAAAATAGATAAAAAGAAAAATGTTCAAGTCTAGACATACCATAACATCTTTTATCTTCTATTCCAATTTCTACACTTTCATTTGTAGATGATGGACTCCTCATTTCTCAAGAAAAAAAAGTGATGAAAAACTTCTTTTGCAGTTATAACATCATCTTATCTCTCTTCAATCAGTTTGGCCTTATTATTGAATATAACAAGTTGGAGGTCTTCCACTTCTCTAGGTCAACTAAAAATATTTATCCTCCTCTACTAAATCTCAAACCTCTAGAGGGTCCACTACTCTATCCAAAAAATATATGGAGATACTTAGATTTCTTCTTTGACAAGAAACTATATTTTCAACATCATGTTCACCACTATGCAAATAAAGCCCTTTCTATAATCAAAGACATGAAAATGTTGGAAAACTCAAATAGAGAATTATCTTCTATACATAAATGACTTCTCTATATAACATGCATCCTCTCCATTGCATTATACAGATTTCAATTGTGGTATTTCAAAAGAGTACTACTATTCCAACCACTCAAAGAATTAAAAATAAATACAAAGAAAAGTGGCCTTATAGATCACAGGAGTATTCAGAATCTCACCTACTTGAGATATTGAGGCAATAGCTAGTCTCATCCACATTTAATTACATCTTGATAAAATCAGTAAATATCAATTATATATGGCAGCTCTTCCCAAACAATATACCATTAATTTACTACTTGACAATCATCACTCTAAGAAGGCCACACCTTATTGTATGGTAATATCTTATCTTATGTACAAACAATAATTGAAAATCAAAAGTCCTATCATGAATATCAACACTCATCTAAATAAAGTTATTCCTTCTTTTAACTCTTTAAATAAAGAACTTTCACTGAGTTTTCATTTGATAGACACTTTTTCTGATTGATTTTATTTTCTTTCAGTTAATCAAAAAGACACAGACACTCTAAGAACTCATTGCAATAGACTTGATAATGTCTATAAAGATTCTCTCAACAATTAAAACACAATACTTGTTATTGCTAATACAAGTATCAAGAATAATGTTGCCACTTTGGTCTCTCATATTTGTAAAGGCCATAACATTATTAACAAATCTGTCTATCACACCATGAATGTTTTTTGCCATTAGATACAAAATAGATCAAGCTATAAAACTATAAGACATTTCTAAAATAGTTGTTATCACAGATGCTATCCCAGCTACAAAGCAAATTTTCAACACTTCTGTTCATTTATACCAACTTCATTTTATCACAATATCAAAGAATCTCAGAAAATTTTTCAAAAAGAATTCTAACAACTCAATATCTTTCTAAAATTGTCCTAATAGCATCAAATGGTCTCTATATTCAAAAGTCAACAAAGAATTGAAATATATTAAAATTGATCCTATCTTACCTAACAAAATATTTAGCAGAAAAGAAGAATATGACTTTATTATTCATAGGTAATAAATAACTTTCTAAGTCTCTAATCGTAAAGGAAGAAATTTCCTTGATCTAAACAATGACAAAAGATAACATATTTGTCCAACTTATACAAAAGGAGGAGCTTGGTTAAAATACTTTGGCCTTTTAAATTCAATATATGCACATATCACAAAATTGATCACAAATTATGCCTCTATAGGCAAATATAGGCTAAGGTTCTTCTCTAAAGAATCTATAGCCTGCTCATGTAAAAACTTCCCTATCAAGACAAGAAGACACATTCTATTTGAATGTCTAAGATACAACAAATATTGGAACTCTAAAAGAAAATCTCTTATAAATATACTAATGTTCCTAGAGTTCAATCCTGAAGCATTTTGCTTTCAGAATAATGTCTTAGCTTAGTTTAACCTAGCTAATTTCTATATTATTCTTCTTTTTTTCCCTTTTTTTCTTTCTATATGTAAGTAGTTATGTTATAACTACCATGGTCTATCACTGTATCCCATGTAATAAATTGTTGACCTAAAAAAAAAAGAAACAGAGTGTGATATTACAGTCATAGGTCACATGATCATATGACACAGAGAAGGTTATAGAAGATTTTAAAGTAGATAATGTTATATAACATAGTAATAACATGTTGGTCTTATAGAAAGTACATAGATTTTAGAATAAGTTAGTTATACTGTGTACATAGACTATGGTCTGTAGTACATAAGGTAGACTAGCTTATAATAGGAAATATATTAATTTCTCTTATATGACTCAATACAAGAGTATGTCTTTTATCTCAACTTGAGACTTAAGTTATAATAACTAGTAGTTAGTCTGATAATTGAAGTTCCTACTACTATTAATACTAAACTCTAGTGTTAACAGCAACACACTTATTCTCTATTAGTACTCTCTATCTCAAACTCTGTTTCACCATTTAAAGTTGTGACCAAGCAACAAGTAGATAGTATAGTATATAAGTTAAAGCTAAGATTGTTTACAAAAGTTTATAGCCCCACTTTTTATTAGATAAGTTTCTATACTTGTTCAGACCCCATCTAATCCTATGGACTTTCACTCTTAAGTATGAACTATACTGATACTATAAAAACTTATGACTAAGATATTCTGATAACTTTTACAATATTATTCTTCTTATCATATTATCACAAATGAGCTACTCACTGGTTGTGATGCTTGAACTTAATGGTGCTTCAGAGGTTCAGTATAAGGAGATAATGATAATAGGTGATGAGTAGTATCAACAGGAATGATTGATGTAAAT
>Ga0157357_1000821_pt1 | contig 13111 bp, 13 predicted proteins | sample AttcapACBM1_FD_111485 | JGI IMG/M metagenome (GOLD analysis project Ga0157357, IMG submission 111485) | Fungus gardens microbial communities from leaf cutter ant in Botucatu, State of Sao Paulo, Brazil - Atta capiguara ACBM1 | ecosystem: Host-associated > Fungi > Mycelium > Unclassified ... | reverse complement strand
TGTCAAGATTGCAAGAAGTAGACTAAGCCTTTCTTATTTTCTTTTCTCATTTTTATTTTTATTCTCCTTTATTCTATTTTTAGAACTAGAGTTAGAGTTAGAGTAACAAGATCATGCTGTCACACAGCAGGTCACATCAGATGACACAGTCACAAGTCACATGACATATGGAAAGATGTAGAACATTCTGGAAGAGATAAGGTCATATAATATAGGTGTTAAGAACACAAGAAGTAGACTTAACTTTTCTTATTTTCTTTTCTTCTTGATTTATTTTTCATTTTTCTATTTTTAGAACTTAGGGTTAGGGTTAGTGATGACATCATGCTGTCATACAGCAGGTCACATCACATAACACATAGAAAGATGTAGAACATTCTGGAAGAAATGAGGTCATATAATGTAGGATACATATGGTCATTTAGGGTAGGCTAGAAATAGCTCGCACAGACCATTAGATATTAGTATATAAGGTAGACAGTCTTGTGCAGAGTTCTCTATTGAGTTCTCTTGTGTTAACCTAATACAAGATTCTTTTACTTAACCAACTCTAAGATCTTGTAATTGTAACATTAGAACTCAATTCCCTTCTCTTGGGACCATCTAACACAGGACCTTCCCTACCTTTACTCTCTCATCATCCTTGACGGAAAGCAACACAGCTCTTTCATTAAGAAGAACAGTCAGACCTTAGACTTAATGAACATACCAACTAGGAGGGAGAATCCTAGTCGTTTTGTTATACCAAAGCTCACTGGTACAGTAAGACATATCACCTTGTATTGATGTGGTAGATAGTTTTTATGTAGAAGCCTCATGCTGCAGGATCCCCTTGTAACCTGTATATGCAGAGGAGTAATGTTATCCTGTAAGGAAGTGTCTAGTGTAGAGATTCCCTGCTTAGGGATATTAGCTAGTGTTTTTTAGGGCAGTAGTCAGTAGTTTAGGTAGTCAGTAGAAAGTGTGAGGTGGGACAAGAAGAGGATCCACTAGCACATACAGAGGAAAATGTCAGAGTCAGAGGCCGAGTCTAGTATAGAATCAGTTCTTTTGGCTCAGAAATCACAACCAATCCCACCACCTCTCACATCACCATCACCATCACCATCACCACCACCACCATACACCATGAGTCAACCTGACTACCTAGCCATTATATGGCAACTTTAGGAGCAGATTGCAGCATTGACAGCACAGATAGGAGAGAGAGCAGAAAGAAGAATTGGGGGAGGTGCAGCAGTAGCCACTGAGGTGGCAAAACCACAGACTTTTAATAGGGCACCATTAAAAGTTTCTAGATTCTTATCAGCATGCAAGTTATATATAAGGATGAGGTTGAGGGAGTCATCAGTGAAAGAACAGATTCAGTAGGTCCTCTCCTATGTGCAGGGAGGATCAGCAGATATTTGGAAGGAGAATATCATGGAAGAGTTAGAAGCAGAAGAGATAGAATATGAGTCAGCAGGAGAATTCTTGGCAGAAATCAAGAAAGAATTTGGAGGAGGAGATGAAGAATCAGTAAAGATAGCAGAACTAAAGAGAATTGAACAAGAAGGAAGAATGATGGAGAAATTTGTCCAAGATTTCAAGAGAGTAGCAAGAGGAAGTGGTTATGAAGAATGCCTACTAATCGAAGAATTCAAACGGGACATGAATGGGAGTATTAGAAGAAAATTGATGGAAGCAGAGAACTAACCAGCCACTATTGAGTACTGGTTCAAGAGGGCAATCGCCCTAAATAGGAATTGGAGAGAGAGTAAGAGAGAAGAAGAGAGATTGAGAAGAAAGAAGGAAAACAATGGGGTACCAGCTCCAAGGTTGAACAATTGAGAAGCACTAGGGCAAATACTGCTATAACCTCAAGTTTGACCAAGAAGGCAGGAGACACCTCAGCAGCAGGTTCCTACAGGACCTGCTCCAATGGAGGGAGTAGAAAGGACAAATACGATAATGGTAAACCCTTAACAGAGAGCATGGTTTCCTTCAAGAAACCCATACACCATGGATGTGAACAGAAGAGAAAATAGGAATTGTTATGCATTTGGGCACTTAGCAAGAAATTGTAGAAACAGGGAAATAGGGGAACAGGAATAAATAGGAGGATGGAGGTAGATTAGGACAATAACAGTAATTTAAATGGGGAAGGAGGTCTAGGGAGTCCCAACTAGATCTCAGTAGCAATAACAGATTTGTAATACTTGCTAGAGTAATAAATAATACATCTATGCGTGATCTGGACAAAGTGGACCTTTTGAGAGAAGTTACAGTGAAGATAGGACTAGAAAGGATTGATACGCAAGAAGGAATTATAGTGGAAGCATTGTTGGATAGTGGGGCAACAGGGCTGGTGATAAGTTCGGAGTTTGCAAAAAAGCAAGGGTTTAAGCTAAAGAAATTAGATAGGCCCATGTATGTGAGAAATGTGGATGGTTTGCTCAATAAAGAGGGACCAATCAAGCATATAGTAGAGGTAAACATCTACTACCAAGGGCATAGGGAAAGAACAGAGATAGATGTGATTGAAGGACAAAAGTGGAAAGTAATCTTAGGGATGCTGTGGTTAGCCCACCACAATCCTGAGATTGACTGGAGGATAGGAGAAGTCAAGATGATGAGATATCCAGAAGAATGTGGGAAGCAGTGGAGACCAAAATAGGGAAAACAAGGATGGCAAAAACAAAAGGAAGAAGAGGCAAAAGAAAAAGCAGGAAAGAAGAAAGAAGAAAAGGCAGAAAAACAAAAGAAAAGAAAACAGAAGAGGGAAAGAACAATAGAAGTAAAGAAAGTAGCAGAAGAGTGGGAGATTTGGGATGAGGAACAAGAAGCAGTAAAGTCAGAGGTAGAGGCTAAGAAGCTGGTTCTAGAAAAATTCCATAGGTGGATTAAAGTATTTAGCAAGAAACAGTCAGAGAGAATGCTCACAAGGAAAATCTGGGATCATGCTATCGATATGAAGGAAGGGTTTGTGCCAAGAAAAGGAAAGGTATATCCACTGTCAAGAGAAGAGAGAGAGGAGGTGTGTGAGTTCATTCAAGAACAATTGAGGAAAGGATATATCAGACCCTCAAAGTCACCTCAAATAGTACCAGTGTTCTTTGTAGGGAAGAAGGATGGTAAGAAGAGGATGGTTCAGGACTATAGGTATTTAAACGAATGGACTATTAAGAACAATTATCCTTTACCTTTAATATCAGACATAGTAGAAAATATTGGTACAAAGAAAGTATTTACAAAATAAACTTGAGATGGGGCTATAATAATGTACGGACAAAGGAGGAAGATGAGTAAAAGGCTGCTTTCACAACACCTGAGAGGTCATTCAAACCCACAGTCATGTTCTTTAGACTGACAAACCCAGTGACTTTCCAGGCAATGATGAACAAGTTACTCAGAGACTTAATTAATATAGGCAAAGTGGCAGCTTTCATAAATGATGTAATAGTGGGAACCGAAATGAAGGAAGGGCATGATGAAATAGTGGCAAAAATAATAAAAAGGTTGGAGGAGAATGACTTGTACATGAAACTGGAGAAGTATAAGTGGAAGGTTAGGGAGGTAGGGTTTCTGGGAGTTGTCATAGGACCAGATGGAATAAAGATGGAAGAAGAAAAGATGAAAGGTGTTTTGAACTGGCTGACACTGAATGTTATGATCTTAATTCTTAGAGTTGGATATAAGAACAACTCTTGTATTAGAGAAACACAAGAGAACTCAATAGAGAGCCCTTTACAAAATAGTCTACCTTATATACTCCCACAGATGGTCTATGCTAGCTACTATGCACCCTACCCTAAATGACTATGTGTATAGCATGAGGTTAACATGTGGTGTTCATGTTGTATGATGTCATTTTGTTCTAGAACCTTCTACTTTCTTCTCTCAAGTCCTGTAATCAATGTTGTAACCAATCACTTCTAACCCTAACCCTAAGTGTTCTAAAAATAAAAAATAAATGAAAATGAAAATGAGAAAGAAAATAAAAAGAAACAAAGTCTACTTCTTGTGATCTTGACACCAAAGTGTATCAAGGATGTATAGAAGTTCTTAGGATTGGTGAACTACTATCATTGATTCATTGAAGACTTTGCATCCATAGCTAGGCCTTTGCATAATATGGTGAAAAAGGATCAGAAATGGGAATGGATGGAGAAACAGGAGGAAGCATTCAGAGAGCTGAAGGAGTGGTTTACAAAAGAACCAGTGTTAGTAGTGCCTGACTTAGATAAGAAGATGAGGATGGAGGTGAATGCATCGGACTACATGACAGAGGGAGTTTTGTCAATGGAGTGCGAAGATGGAAAATGGAGACCAGTGGCATTTTTATCTAAATCATTGAATAAGATGGAGAGAAATTATGAGATTCATGATAAGGAAATGCTGGCAATTATCAGGAGGTTAGAAAACTAGAGATATTTGTTGGAAGGTGCATGATTCAAGTTTGAGATCTGGACAGATCATAAGAACTTGGAATACTTAATAAAGGTGCAGAAGTTGAATTACAGACAAGCCTGATGGATACTATACCTGTCAAGATTTGATTTCACTCTGAAGCACATTCTAGGAACAAAAATGGGAAAGGCAGATGGACTTAGTAGACAACTAGACTGGAAAGAAGGAGTAGAAAATGACAATGACAATCAAGTATTTATAAAAGACAATTGGATTCATAGCTTACAAGAAGTAGTAATAGAAGAACCAGAAGTAGATATATTGAAAAAAATAAAAAAGGCAAGAAGTAAGAATGAGAAAGTAGTTAGAATAGTAGAAGAAATGAAAAAGGCGAAAGTAAAGATGTTATGAGGAGAGGAATAGTAGATAGAGAGAGAGTTGGTATTAAAGGAGGGGAAGGTGTATGTGCCAAAGAATAAAGAGCTAAGAGTGGAAATAATCTGGTTATATCATGATGTGCTGGCAGCAGGACATGGAGACTGATGGAAGACAGTAGTGTTATGATCTTAAGTCCTTAGAGTAAGACGAAAGAACAACTCTTGTATTGAGTAACACAAGAGAACTCGATAGAGTTCCTAGTATAAAGTAGTCTACCTTATATACTACTAGTCATGGTCTGTGCTCACTGCTGTACACCCTACCCTAATGACCATGTGTATGACATAAGGCCAACATGTGTTGTCTATGCTATATGATGTCATTTTATTCCAGAACCTTCTACTTCATTCTCCCAAGTCCCGTGATCAGTTTTGTGACTATGCCATCAACTTGTGACAGATGTGACAGCGTGACTGATAAACCCTAACCCAAGTTGTTCTAAAAATAGAAAATAGAAAATAAAATAAAAGAGAGAAAATAAAAAATGAAGTCCACTGTCAATGATCTTGACAAGTAGAGTTGGTCACTAGAAACTACTGGTGGCCAGAAGTAATGAGGGACATAGGAAGATATGTGAAAGGATGTGATTTGTGCCAAAGGATGAAGAATAGGATGGAGGAGATGGCAGAAAAGTTAAAGCTGAGTAAGATGCCAGAAAAACTGTAAACATACCTAATGGTAGACTTTATTATAAAGTTACCAGTAGTAGCTGGGAAAGATGTGATCCTAGTAGTCTGCAATAGATTGTCTAAGATGACACATTTTGTGGCAACTACAAAGGAAATGTCAGCAGAAGGACTAGCAAGGCTGTTTAGAGATAACATGTGAAAGTTGCATGGGTTACCAGAGAGTGTGGTGTCAGATAGAGGCCCACAGTTTGCAGCAGAGTTGACGAAAGAGTTAAATAGGATGTTAGGGATAGAAACAAAGTTGTCAGCAGCATTCCACCCACAGATGGATGGGCAGATAGAACAGATGAACCAAGAACTTGAACAGTATCTGCAGTTCTTTGTGGATCATAGACAGAAGAATTGACTGGAGTGGTTAGCATCAGCAGAATTTGTGGTGAACAACAAGGTTCACACAGCAACAAAGGTTTCACCTTTCATGGCAAACTACAGGAGAAAGTTAAGAATGGAAGGAGATATAAGAAAGAAAGGAAAAGTGAAAAAAGCAACAGAGTTTGTGAACAGAATGAAGAAGGTATATGAAGAAGTTGGAGCAGCACTGAAGAAGGCACAGAAAGACATGAAGAGGCAAGCAGATAGGGGAAGAAAGGAAACCGAAGATTGGAAGAAGAGAGACAAAGTATTGTTGAGTATGAAAAATTTGGTATTCAAAGAAAGACCAGCGAGGAAACTAGTGGACTAATATGTAGGTCCATATACAATTGAGGAGATGGTATCTACCAATACAGTCAAATTGCAACTGCCAACCTCAATGAGAATCCATTCAGTTGTGAATGTCAGTTGAATAGTACAATATAAAAAACAAGTGAAAGGGCAGAAGAAAGAAGAAGGAAAACCAATCAAAGTAGAAGGAGTTGAAGAGTGGAAGGTGGAGAAAATATTAAATAAAAGAAAAATAAGAGGAGTAAACAAGTATTTGGTGTGATGAAAGAGATTTACAGCAGAACATGACACAAAGGAAAGGAGGGAGGCTTTAGGAAACACAAGAGAAGCATTAGAGAAATTCAAGGGGAAGATGAATGTGGAGGTGAGGAGGCAAGAAAAGTTAGATATGGCAGAGGAAAAGGACTTCAGGAGGGGAGAATTACCAGGAAAATATATAGCAAAAATGTTATATGGATGGAACAATGGAAAGTTTGAAGAGGAGTATTTGAGGAAGTTGGAGAGAAACTGGCAAAAATAGAAGTCAGTTTCTCCAGAGGAGAAACCTTGAAGGGGGAGTAATGTCAAGATTGCAAGAAGTAGACTTAGCTTTTCTTATTTTCTTTTCTTATTTTTATTTTCCTTTATTCTATTTTTAGAACTAGAGTTAGGGTTAGAGTGACAAGATCATGCTGTCACACAGCAGGTTACATCAGATGACACAGTCACAAGTCACATGACACATAGAAAGATATAGAATATTCTAGAAGAAATGAGGTCATATAATGTAGGATATACATAGTCATTTAGAGTAGGCTAGAAATAGCTCACACAGACTATTAGGTATTAGTATATAAGGTAGATAGTCTTGTACAGAGTTCTCTGTCAAGTTCTCTTGTGTTAACCCAATACAAGGTTCTTTTACTTGACCAACTCTAAAGTCTTATGATTGTAACATATATATATATATATAATATGTTGTATAATATTATCTTTTCAGAATCTTCTACCATTTTCTATCATGACATATGATTGTGTGACTGTGTGACTGTGACTGATGTGTAACACCAAGTCATGCCAAACCCTAACCCTAGTTGCTAAAATAAAAGTGAGAAATAAATTGAAAATAAAATAGAATCCACTATTTTCAACTCTGACAATATTAATCTTAAGATAAACATATACTCTTTAGGATAGACTAGGTTTAATGTAGTATGGATTATTAGCTCAGTATATATAAGGTAGATAGATTGTACTTAGAAACTCCATTGAGTTCTCTTATATAAGCTCTATACAAGGTTATTTTTTGCTTTAACCCTTAAGCTTAAGTTTATAATAGTAGAAGGTTCTAGAACAAATGACATTATATAGCATAGCAACAACATGTTGACCTTATAGAAAGCATATATACTTTAGAGTAGGTTAGATATAGTGTATGTATAGACCATAGTCTATAGTATATAAGATTGTTAGATATAGTTTATATCTTATTATTCAAGATCTAGAAGGAAATCTCAGAAGTCCAGAACTAAGTAATTATGTATTATCTGAGAATGCAGAAGACAAATCAGAATGATCTTCAGCTTCAACTTATGTACTGGATCTCTACAAGTTGTAGATTTCAGATCAGAAACTAAAAACTTAGGGAGTGGAAAACTACCAGAAAGTGGTAAGGTGTATTGTTGCTAACATTGGAAGAGGGGTGCTAATTTTAGTTGATTTTCAGGATAACTACCATAGTATAAACTACTACTAGATTATATACTAGTTAGTATACCTATCTTGTTAAAATTATAAACAATAAACTTTATTTATTATTTATTTTCTATCTTAGAACTAGGGATATAGTTTAGTGTGACTCAGTGTTACACATCTATCACAACTTTCACATGATCATATATTATGAGAGAAGACAGTAGAAGATTTTAGAAAAATGATGTTATATAACATATATAAAACATGTTGACCTTAAGGTAGACATCTAGTCATTTAGGGTAGGCTAATTTTAGTAGTAGTACAGACCATCAGTATTAGTATATAAGATAGACAGTTCTGTATAGAGTTCTCTATTAAGTTCTCTTGTGTTAACTCTAATACAAAGTTCTATTCATTAACCTACTCTAAGGTCTTTGAGTTGTAACATATCTAGAATGTAACTGCTAAGCAAGTTACCCTGATTACTAGTAATTCTCAGATGTTATAGGATGGAGATTCATTAAGTTAATCTTAAACTAGCAAGGACTTCTAAGGTAAAATAGACAAGTTTAATCTGCACTAAAAGAGATTAGGGAGTATAAATGAGAAGTAAGTAGTTATCTGTGAGTTGGAACAGATAAGGTTGGAACATGGGATGTAACAAAGATAGACTAACTTATACTTGGAACTCTATGGAGTTTTTTTATGTTATTCAATACAAAAGTTGTCTTTTGTCTTTACATAAGAACTTAAGTTATGACAAGAGACTTAGTTACACTCCTAAGCTAGTTATTACTTAGACTAGCTCCTAATAGACTGATAACTACCCCTACCTTATTCTGATTCCTGTTATCTAGTCTGCTACAGTAGTACTATAGTTATTTAGTTAATTATAGTTATAGGTATTAATCAGTTAAGTGCATAGACTATGTACTTGGACTATTCTACTATGATATATATGGTAGTGGTGTAATAGTAGAATACCTTATCCAAATATTATTTGGAGTTTCTGAGCACTTATGACTCTTTGAGTAAGACTAATCTTCTTACAATATTCTTTACATAAGTTGTCAGGTGCAGTTCACACCAGGGATGGAAGTCTGTAAGATGGACTCAGAGATGTGTAGACTTATGGAATGATCTTGGCTTCAGCTTATGTGCTGTGCTATCTATCTGCTATGTGGTCACAACTTCAGATAATAAGGAGAAGTCTGAGATGGGAGTGAGTGCTGATTTGGTGTGTTACCATTAAACACTGGAGATTGAGTTCAATAAGAGTTTATCTTTGTCAATTATCAGACTAGTGAATTACAGTGTAAATACTAGTCTTATATATGAGTTCCTACTATAGGAGATGCTTGGAGTTTCAGTGGTATAGCCTCTATTATCCTGAGCAGAGGTCTCAGTGTTGAGACACTGACAAGAGTAACTCCATTATGAAAGACCAAGTCAAATAGGAGTATCTCTGCCAGAGAAGACAGAATACCTAGATGGTTGCAGCACCACTGTAAAATATATTGCAATAAAGGTGGGCTTGTATAATTGGGAGGTGATATCACTCCAGGGATATAATTTCTAGACAGGTAGACTTGCATATAACATAAGTCAAAAATAAAATAAAAAACAGAAAATAAAAAGAAAAAATAAAGTCATGTCTATTGTTTACATCTATGATATCATAAAAGATTTCAAGAGTCATATATATCTAGTATAAAAGTTCCAAAAAATTCCATTTACAGTAGTTAAAGAGAATATCAAAATCTTTCTTAGTAAAGATTAACTTAAACCATTGTATATATAGGGGGAGAATGGAGACTTCTGGATATAGTTCTTATAAAAGACTTTAGAAAGGTGCTGAGAGAGTAGTTGTTATAAACTTAAGATCTTAGAGTGGATGAAGAGAAAGTATCTTGTATTTAGATAAATACAAGAGAACTCAATGAAGTTCCTAGTACAAAACTGTCTATCTTATATATGCTAAGTTACTAGTCTGTGCTATAGTACCATTAACCTACTCTAAAGACCAACATGTGTTAAACATATTGTAGTAATCTCATTTCTTTCTAGAAAAAGTAGCTTTTACTATATTTTCTTGTGACAGTGTGACAGTGACAGCATCATGTAACTATGACTGATGTATAACAATTTATGACAGTGACTTATAACATCATGCTAACTCTAATCCTAAGTTTCCAAAATTAAAAATTAAATTAAATTAAAATTAAATGAAAATAAAAATGGTTGAGTTCAATGTTTATGATTTTAACAGTAGTGACTATATAAATATCAAGAATAGAGGGTTCAAAAAGTAGCTAAATAAAATAGTAATGATTATCTGGCTCTTCTTTCTATTGTTCTGTAATTCATAGAATATTTTCTGCTTTTTCAGAGTCTTTTACCAAACCAGAGAAAGAGCCAGACTAACAGATCTCTAAAGCTTTTATCTTGTTAGAGACAAATTACACTTGCTGAGTTATCTGCAATAGTAGTATAGAAGATAGAATGAATAAAAGACTTAGCAAGTATTAGGCACAGTTTACATCAGGAGGCAAAAGCTCATGGGTTTGGCTTGAGGTTTTGTAGAGTATGAAAACTCAATGTGATGAGCTCAGTGATATGGACTTGTCAGAATTACCTTGGCTTCAGCTTATATGCTACACTGTTGGTCTGCTGCATAGTCATAACTTTTGATAAATGGATGAAGTCTGAGATAAGAGTAAGTGCTGATGTTAGTGTGTTACCATTGAATACTGGAAATTAAGTTCAATAAAATTATCTTTGTCAATTATCAGACTAGCAAATTATAGTGTAACTACTAGTCTTATATATAAGTCAGTTATATAGAAGATGCTAGAGGGTTTCAGTATATAGCTCTAAGTGGAGGTTTCAGTGATGAAACACTGAAAGAGATTGGATAGAGAAATACTACCATAGAAGATTGAGTTTGATGAAAGTATCTCTGTCATAGAAGACTAGATATCCAAATTGTTATATTATTGCCACAGAGATATATTGCAGAAAGAATAGCTGTTATGTAAGATAAGCTTGTGTTGGAGATGTTATAATAACAATATCATTGTAGGAATGTATCTTCAGAATGGGTGGACTTTTGATATATAACAGTATACTAAGCTATAAAGAAGAGGCCAGAAGTAATACTATGTGGATAAGATGACTTTGGCTTTAACAGATGACATTGTACTTAGCTTATGTATTATATGATCATAATTTTGAATAACAGGAAGTTTGGATGGAAGGGTGCAAGTGTGGTATAATTCAAGTTGATTATCAGATTGGAAAACAATATATAGTAGCTATATTCTTAAATACAGAAGTGATAGTTTAATAATATTCTACTACTACACATACTCTAGATGGTTAGCCACTATAGAAGTTGTTATTTGGACTCTGTGAATTTAATGAGAAATGCAGGGTCTTTGGTTCTTAGATTGATGGCCATTAGAAATAGAATGTTATCCATACTAGAAGAGCATAGATATTAGAGGGTATGTAACATATCTGATGTTTCTCATTCCAAACATCTCATTATTACAACCTCTTTCTTTTATCAGTTGACCTCAGGGTTATACATCTTTAACCAGATAAAGCTAAGAATGAAGTTCTGCTTCTACAAACTGGAGACTACAAGCAAGGCCCACTTAGAGTGTAACTAGTACTATAATACTATATCTACTATCTCAGATATCTAATCTCAGATATCTAGCTGTCTTTGTTGGAAGTGCCATTGACTTTGTATATAGATATAGGTCTTAAAAGCTTGTGAGTATTTAGGTAGTGTTTTTCTACAAAACTATGATTGATAAAGATTTCAGTAGTATTAGAGTTGACTGATGTTTCTGTATACAGAAACAGTTTCTGCAGTGTTAGTAGTTTTCAAAGAGACAGGGATGTACAGAAAAGCTCTGCAGATATTGAGAGCACTGATTATGAAGCAGAAGAGAAGTCTTTTCTTCTACTTAGGGCATTTATTATAGGCTATGGAACTTATAAGAATAAAACAAATAGGTGTGTCAAAGAGTTTACTATCACTTTCAGTATATTCTTTTATGTCAAGTATAGCAAGCTTATTTAAAAGCAGTCAGGGCACACAATTTACCAACAGCCTTACACAAAATTCTATTTCTTATTATTATTATTAATATTATCCAAGTCTATAGGTTTCAAATGTTTATAATTTTCTATACCCTTTAATATATTCAAGTTCTCTATAATCTCCTTCCATTGCTCAGTAGTTGATTATCAAACATTCAACTTTACTGCTCACTCATAGACTATATGGTTTTGATTCTCACAGCATTAATATTCTTTAATAGAGGTAAAGCAGAATTTCTAGACAACATCTACATTTATGAAAACACTAGAAGAAAGTATTAGTAATAGCTAGCATGGAGATGATAACATAGTGGATAATTGCTACTTAAGAATAGAAATGACTGACAAATCCCACAGTATTCAGAGGTTGAAGATAGATACCAGAATACTATACTGGGTTGACTAGAACACTTCATTTGTCTATCTGGCCTAATTTATCTGCCTTATCATAATAGAGAACATGGGGGTCTATGTTCTCTAGTCTTCTTACTAGCAGGGTTGTGATCTGATTCTGGATTATAGTTCTAAGGCTATAATAGAATTTGAAAACTACAATATGGGGTCAGTATAGCTAGCTTCAGAAATAGAACCCATTTATGTAATCTTCTATTACATGTATCTCTTGGTAATATGTTGTTCTCTCTAGTTTGTTGACAGTCTTTACTATGGCATTGACTAGGAAGAAGTGTTTCTGGAAAAGCTTTTTTAACTTAGACTAAGTAGTGATAGAAAAGATACTAGTAGTCAATTTCTTATAGAAAATTTCTTTAGACCATTCTAAAGTGTGACTACTTCTGAAGAAAAAAGCCCAAAGAACCTTGTCTTGATTACAGGTAAACTGGTCTGTAGACAACTAGATATGTAAGGAACAAAAGCTAAGGAAGGCTCACTTCATTTGTCAATTACTACTGAAGTCTGAAAAAGTGAGAATATGGGGTTGAGAGTAATGAGGGACATTTTTAGATATAGAAGTACCTATAGAAGATAAGGATCTTGTGGTAGAGGAAGGAATAATATCTGTAGTTGTAGAAATAGAGTTTAATATAGAAACTCACAAGTTCTTGAGCTGGGTTATAAGATTAGTGAGGATGTTTTTAGTGAATATTTCTAAAATTCATTTAGCTACTTTTCTCAAATAGTGCTAG
>Ga0157357_1000820_pt1 | contig 13114 bp, 7 predicted proteins | sample AttcapACBM1_FD_111485 | JGI IMG/M metagenome (GOLD analysis project Ga0157357, IMG submission 111485) | Fungus gardens microbial communities from leaf cutter ant in Botucatu, State of Sao Paulo, Brazil - Atta capiguara ACBM1 | ecosystem: Host-associated > Fungi > Mycelium > Unclassified ... | reverse complement strand
TACCCCTATTACCCTGAGCAGAAGTTTCAGTGTTGAGACACTGACAGGATTAACTCTGTCATGGAAGACCGAGTTGAATAGGAGTATCTCTGTCATGGAAGACGGAATACCCGGAAGGTTGCAGCACCACCATGAGACGTGTTGCGAGAAAGGTGGCTGCCGTGGAAGGCGGGCTTGTATGGTTCAGAGTTGGCATCACCGCGGAGATGTAGTTTTCTGGACAGGTGGACTTGTATATGACAGTCTTACACTATCTCCACTCAAGTATATAATTGTTTTAGACAATTTTCTTAATAGTTAAGACTAGTAAATACTCAGTTTGACTATTAACTCTGTTTTCAAGTCTGAAATTATAATTAAGCAGAAAGTAAAGATACAATATATAAGCTGGAGCCAAAGTTATTTAGAAGTCTACACTTTACAGCTCATGAATGATTTTCTTATACTTGATTAATTAACTCTATGTATTAGACATGGTTTATAATTAAGAACAAAAGTCTGCAGAGTTAGATAGAGTTCAAACAAGTATAAGAACTTATTCAAGAAAGTAGAGTTGCAGACTTCAAGAATAACCTTAGCTTTAGCTTATATACTGTACTATATGCTATCTACTAATTACTTGGTTGTAACTTCTTATAATGTTAAACATGGTTTACATCTTGTTATCTGAGATCCAATAATGGCCTCTCAAAAGTCTTAAATGAGTTAGCAAGTGTTATTTGAGAACACAAGAAGCAGAAGTTAGAATAACCTTTAGTTTCAGCTTGTATGCTATATCTTTACAAGTCACACTGGTTACATATTTCAAATAAGATACTCAGGGATATAACTAGTAGGTAAGTCTACCAGAAGATGGGAAATGTGTTGTTGTTAATACTGGAAGTTAGTAATAGTTTTAGTCAATTTTCAGAATGAGGCTTACAGTATAAACTACCAACTTATATACTAAGTATACTATCTAAAGTAGTTATTTAGAATGGAGATAGATAATTGTTACCCTTTCTAGTGATCCTCAGAGGTCAGAAATGGAGATATATAGAGTTGCCAATAGTTCAGTGAGAATATCCAAGGTAGAATAGAAACTAGTGATCCACATCAAAAGAGATTAGGGAGTGCAGATAAAAAAAGAGATGTTATTTATGAGTTAGTAGATGTGACTGGATCAGAATGTGACAAATAATGAGAAACAGAGTTTAAGATAGTAAGACTAATAGAGAATAAGTATGTTACCATTAATACTAGAGTTTAGTATTAAGAGTAACTATTAAATATAGTTCACATCTTAACATCTAAGATCTGTAGCAGATTCTCAAAAGATGGATAAGTAGTATACTTTATCTGAAATATATTTTGAAGATCATACTTAGGAGGTTGGTGTCATGAGGCATGTGACCATGGTCATATGATACATCACATAACATTATGTCATAAAGCCTAGAATATTGTAGAAAGGACTAGAAGAAATGATATTTATTGTTAGCATGGACCATGAAATATTTATATAAATGTTATATCCCAAACTCTGAAACATGTCTGAGACATGTTTAACTTCAATACAACATTGAATCCCCATGGGTATTTGGTCTTATTTGTGTCCAAACTCCATTAGTAGTTTGGTACTTTACAATAGACTTAATTCTACTAAAAGTCTGTGGTTATTTCACTTTATTTGAGTCAAAATCCACGGTCATATTTATCTGTATCCATTGTCTAATTATCTTCTTCAAACTCTGCAAATTTACTTGGACTTTACATAGAGTTTTCCCCTCTCCAAATCTGAACTCCTATATAGTATTTTACTAATGAAACACTCACTCAGAGATCTGTTTTAGTTACTCCTTTATGTATTTAAGGCTGGTGACCCCTTTGTAATAGCTAGCCTGATAATTGACTAAAGTTGATGCTAAATCTCCGGTGTCAATAGCGACACACTTTACTCCTCTCCTTACAACTTCTTTACAAGACCATTCTCTGAAATTGCAACCACATGGCTTGTAGAAGGCACAACACATAAGTTGAGGCCAAGGTTATTCTAACAAGTCCACATCACCAAGCTCATCACATGAAGTTTCTACACTCTGTGCATGTTCAAGCCAACTCTGTGGACTTTCACCTTCAAGTGCAAACTATGCCTAACAATAAATAGGATAGCAATACATTGAGAACTCCTTGTCAAGTTCTCTTGTGATCACCATGAGACTCTCATTTGTAAGACTACTTAGTGATACTATTGACTATTTTGGTTAGTAGTTGCCATAATAGTTGAAGATGGTTAGTTTATTAGAAGATAGAGAGGTATGTTGTTACCAATACTAGAAGAGAGTGTTAGTTTAGTTAATTTTCAGAATAAGGGTTTATAGTATAACTACTAGGCTTATATATTAAGTACTCTGTCTAAGATAGTATTTTGGAAATAAAGATTGTAAGCAAGCTACTCTAGGTCTGAATAGTACTCAGACAAAAGGATGGAGATTTATAGAGTTATTAAAGCATCTAGGAAAATGTCTAAAAAGTAATCAATATAAAATAGATAAAGTTAATTCATACTAAAAAAGATTTGTAAGTATGTATAAGAAAGTATATATTATCTATGGATTAGAATAGATGTGACCAGATCAGAATGTGACAGTAACAGAAACTATGATTAATTATTAGACTAAAGATTACAAAATATCTACTAGTTCTTAAATAAGTGTTTAAAACACTTAGATACTTAATTAATGCTATTATTACATAGTCTAGCAATTATTTATATCAAGTAAGGTCAGTTTCTATACTTAGCTCCAAGCTAGGTGGATGTTTGATCAAAATGATCCATGATAAGACTATTATAAACTTAAGATCTTAAAGTAGGTCAAAAAAAAGAACCTTGTATAGAAATTATACAAGAAAACTTAATGGGGTTCCAAGTACAAAACTGTCTACCTTATATATGCTAGGCTACTGGTCTGTGATATACTAACCTTAACCTACTCTAAAGGCTATGTATTTTTCTTAAGATCAACATATGTAAAATATATTGTATAATATCATCTTATTCTAGAATTTTCTATGATGTTCCATGTGACAGTTTGTGACAGCCATATATAACATCACACTAACCACTGACCCTAAGTCCAAAAATAAAAATAAAAAGGAAAAATAAAATAAAAGTGAAAATAAAAAGTGTAAAGTTTACTATCTTTGATTCTGACAAAGACACTGATAGGGTATGGGTTTGGAATAGGAGTTAACTTCACTATGAAAGACTAAGTACTTATAGAATTTTAAAGAAAGTAACTCCACTATGAAAGATAGATTACTTGTGAAGTTTTAAGATGAAAGTGAGTCTACTATGGAAAATATCCATACTTAGAGTTTGGACTTAACATATAATAATATAGTTATGCTTAGTATAAGAAACTATCAATCTATATACAAGTACAAGGGGAATAAGTGTTTAGCCAAATTTATACTGAGATATAATAAACTATAGAAGATTATTAGAGCATTTGCTGGCAAATATACTTTTAAGTATTTGATTTTAAAAAAAGAAACTTTCTTGAGCTTAATAATATAAATAGTAGACTTATTATTCTATCTTGTTATAAAGAAAGAAATTGTAGCAACCACTGCTGGAAAGATGATAATGTACAATTAGTAATGAACTTTAGAAAGTCAGTCTTGTTTAACAAGAGAAACTCAACAAGTTCTCACTGTATTAAACTCTTATATACTACTATATGCTAGTCTATATCCTACTTAATTAACCTTACCCTAAAATACCTTGATAATCATATATTTCATCATCTGACTAGTGAAATTACATTATGAGTGTCATGACACTGTTATGCCCCATAGTCATGTGATCTTCATTGTTTAGAGAAAAGAAAAAGAAAAATCAAATCAAGAAAAATAGGTAAAAAGAAAAGAAATCAGAATAAAATATAAGGGCTCAGAGTGTACTATAACAAAGGGGCTTCACAAATCACTAGACTAATTACAAATCATACACTCATAGGTGAATATGTGAATATTGATGCTATTTCTTTCCTCAAGAGAAAAATATATGTTTAGAAATAAATACCTGTTTATACAGAGAAGTTCCTTTGAAAACTCATAATTGTATCATTTATAATTACATTAGATTAGTCAGTAACACATTGACTGATATTATTGGTTTCCTACAAGGAAATCTGGCACTTTCTGCTTCTGAAATAATATTTCTTAGATAGCTTTTGATTATCTTTTCTTTTTCATTTTTCATTTTATTTTTCCATGTTCTTATTCAAGTAGTTTTATACTGCCATGGCCTGTTGTCGTACTTCGTATAAATGATTTATGTTGACAACGGTGATTGATCATGATAATCTTATCACTAAAAAATAGCCTCTTATAATCTCTTTGTCCTTGTTTGAAAATATTCAATGATGACCAACATTCCCTTGAACGCTCCCTTGAACGCACAGGCTGGACTTGCAGGACATCTGGGACATCTCACCAAGGAGCAAGAAGAGGCTTTAGATAAATTCAAGGAAAACCTGTTCAAAGCCGATCTCTATACCCCATCAACGGCTACTGGAAGTGCATCGCACGACGATGCATCATTGTTGTAGGGGACCCAATCCCTCTTAGGCCACCCTTCTACTTCTAATGGATGTTCGCAGGCGCTTTCTGAGAGCAAGGAGTTGGCAACCCCACCTAGCACAGGAACAGTTTCAAGATGCCGAGAATTGGCGACTCAACCATGATGTGAACAACTTGTATGCCACATTTGATTTAGAAGAATTTGAATATGCGAAGAGATTCTATCCCAGATGGACAGGTCGTCGGGATAAGGTATGTTGAGATATAATCTTGTACTCACCAGTTCATCTGAGGCGCCAGAAGACAGGACTGCCTCTTTATGTCTACCGATTAGCTTCTCTGAACCTAGTAGAAAAGGAGTTGTACGCCACACCACCTGAACGGCGATACCAGCGGATGTATGTCAAGCAATTCCTTCCCTTACTAGTGCTTCTAATACAAGAAAGCAAGTATCGTTTTATACGAGGTCATGATGAGGTTCAGTTTTGCGCTCTGCACAGCACTTCCTCATCCTTCAAATCCTACACCAATATCATCCACGACATCTATCATAGATCTAGAAGGGGTTTCCCTTGGATTCATGTGGAGATTCCGAAACCACTTACAGGAATCATCTAAATTAGCTACTGCGTACTATCCAGAGACTTTGGGCACTGTTATTGTCGTCAACTCGCCTTCATTTTTCCCCACTGTATGGGGCTGGATCAAGGTATTCTCTGCAAAAATCCCTGATTTCCTTCTGACTCTCATCCCAGGGTTGGTTTGACGAGGGTACTCGAAATAAAGTATATGTATTAGGGAAAGAACCCGGTCCCAAATTGTTAGAGGTCATCGAATCCGAAGATTTACCCAAATCTTACGGCGGCACACTTGACTGGAAGTTCGAGGACGAGCCCAATCTAGATGCTGCAACACAACGACTCATTGGAGAGATGCCCAAAGGTCCGGTCATCTTTGAGCGAGGACGGGTAGAAAAGCCAGCCGTCGCAGAGCAAACAACACAAAGCTAGGTTTATTACATACTCTACAATGACGCCTCTTTCAAATTAATGCCCTTGTACACAGTCTACAATCACTCTAGAACGATAATGATAGTTAAAGAAGCCAGATTAAGTACGGAAGCTGGCAACAAGTATGTAGCAAAGATGTGAGATGATTTGACAAGATCTGTAGCAAGTATTTAAGAAAAGTCCAATTCGTCATCAGGTTCAGCAATGACATTTGAGATACCAAGGAATTGCAGGTCTACATCGGCTCAAATCCAAGTTCCATCGAAGAGCTTGTTTAAGTCTTTTGTAGTTTGATATCTTCCGTGGTCGTCATAGGAGAAGTTGCATATGGTAAATGAGTCCATGAGATAGGGGTATCAATGTGCCTTACCTCCAGCAGCAGTCCTTTTGTGAAGATACACTTTATTGGTTTCCTGCTGAGGATAGTCTTAAAAGTAACAGAAAAGTAACATACATTTTACTCAGAGAATAATGTAACTTGAGATACACCTTCAGTAACATCGCTATGGCGATAATAATGCTGGTTCGCATGGGGGGAGGAGCTTGTCTAGGCTATCCTCATCAATAGGAACAACTGGAGTCACTTGTAACGTAGTTGGTGTAACAACATCCTACTGCATCCTTTCGGGATTCTATATGTCTCAGGGTGCAGAATAAGACATACAATTTCAGGGGTGATCTGATGTGTTCATGATGAGGATTCGAGTACAGCAGGTTGTGATAGCTCATCAAGCTGACACTGTAAATGTGATGGCGAAACTACTTCAAGCAGCTGCACACCAGTCATAGGCAGGACCACATAGCGAGGTACTGGATGATCATGACAAACTCCTCATGGGTCTTGCAATCAAAGGATGCAAAGTTTCCAGCCATGTAACAAGTAAAGTCAACATCATACTATTGTACCAATCAACAAGCACACCCAAAGATGGCAATTTACAGTGTAAATATCTGGCTTATATACTAATGTACTCTGCCTGAGATAGTATCCATGAGATGGAAACTGTAAGCAATTATCCTGGGTTTGAAGAGTTCTTAGATGTGTGATGAGGGTTTCACAGAGATAATAGAACACTTAGTGAGGATGTCCAAGAAGTAAATGAAGAGAGCTTATCCACACCAGATGATGTTTGAGGGCACAGATCAGGAAAAAAGGTGTTATTTGTGGTGTTGACCAGATGTGGCTGGATCATTGTATGGCAGAGAGAGTACAAAAGAGAAGTAGATCACTAGAGTTTAATTATCAGAGTAAGGAAAGTATAAGGTATCTACTTAGCTTTAAATATTAAGTACTGTAGTCAAAAATATGATTAAGAGAATAGTAGAGTAAAGGATAGCCTAAGAAAATACTACAGAGACAATCTCCAGATGATATAACTACCCAGAGTCTAGCTAATGAGTCACTAGATGATTAAACACAGAAACTTGATCTATATATAAGTTGTGGACAAATGTGGAAAATAAATATCTCAAAAGTCAGTCCATAACAGTATCTCCCTCTTATAGACTAAGTTCCCAAAGCTCAGAATACAATATGGTCTAAGAATGTATGAAAAAACACAAAAGCAGATAATGTTATGATCTCAAGATCTTAGAGTGGATCAAGAAAAGAAACCTTGTATAGGGTTTACACATGAGAACTTGATAGAGAGCTTCATACAGGATTGTCTACATTATATACCTCAGACTAATGGTCTATGCACTATCTTAGCCTATCCTAAATGACTATGTGTCTGCCTTAAGGCTACTATGTATATAGCACATAGTATAATATTATTCCTTCCAAAACCTTCTACCATTTTCTATCATAGCACATGATCATGTGATAGTGTGACCTGTGACTTCCCCCCTGATTCCTAACTCTAGTTGCAAAAATAAAAAATAAAAGAAAAGAAAAGCAAACAAGATAAAGTCTAATCTTTGCATTTCTAACAGATAAGTAGAAAAGAAGTAAATTTGCAATAAGAACAAGAAATAGATCAAGACAAAGGAAAGGGTTTAAGCTTAGATAAATATGTAGTATAGAAGTTATATACTAATTCTGAAGCATGAGTAAGATTAGTAGTGTGTAACCACTTGGATTTTGGATTTATCTTTCCTTATGATCCAGCCAGATGGCCTTGTAAAGGAGTTTGCAAGCTTGTTTTTAGTTGATTTTTGAGTTGAAAATCTAAAAGATTTTGTATTTGACTTCTTTGTTAATAGTAACATATACTAGAGAAAGATTAGATCAACTAGGAAAAGTGTTAGAAGAGGTTCAAACATTGAAGTGTAGAAGACTGGATAAACAGAATACATAGAGTTTACAAGGCAAATAGTAAATAAGTAAGTGCTAGGTCAAGCTATAATCTTATAGAGACCAAGATATTTCTTGTATAACTTCTTAAAAGGCCACATAGTATAGAAGAACTAAATTTTGGACAATCTATTGCACACTACTAGGACCACATCCCTTCCCACTACTAATGGCAACTTGGTAATAAAATTTACTATCAAATGTATCCATGGCTTCTCCAGTGTCTCACTCAACTTTAGTTTACAAAAACCTTTTAATCCACTTAGAAGAAGTCTGGAGTTAGAAGTTAGTATGTATTAGTAGATCATTGGTATTATTATTGTACCATAAAAATCTTAGACTCTGGAGTTTACTAAGATTGACTGCAGAGTTATAAGCATAGGAAGAACCTTGTTAGAAACCTTTTATCCTTCTTTAGACTTAGCTAAAAGGTGTGATGGTCACATAAATGTCACATTTATAGTCATACTCAGTCATGTGACTTGGTGAAACATTATAGAAACTATTAGAAAAACTTAGTCATAGCTTTAGAGTAGGTTAGATATGTACAGAATAACTCTTAGAGATATATAAAGTAAACTACTCTGTAGTAGGAACTCTATTAAGCTCTCTTATGTTACTTAATATACAAGTACACTTTTGCCTCAATACTTAGGCCTAAGTCATAATAAGATTATATTGTGTTCAAAGTAAACTCTTTGTCTATAAAAAAATAGAAAGATATTAGCAGTAGCATTGTTACATTCTATTCCAGCTATCTGTCCCAAACCATGGATAACACTTACTTTCTCATCTGTACTCTTTAATATTTCTCAGTATGGATTATCTCTTGTCATTTTCTCTCAGATATCTTTACTGGTCTCTTACTAAACTCCATGGACTTCCACCTCCAATGTTATATTCTATGTTCTAATCTCATCTGTCCTCATCTGTCCCAACCTATGGATAACTACTTACCCCTCATCCACACTCTCTAACCTCTGCTAATGCAAATCAAACCTGTCTATTGTTATGATGCACATGAGGACTAACATTTTTCTTTCTCTTTTTCTTGATTTTATATTTTTTTTCTTTTGAATTTCTTTTTCTTTTTATTGATGGTGAAGAGGCATGTGACTTCAGTCACATGATGTGATGTCATAAAACCTAGAATGGACTAGAGTGGGCTAGAGCAGTCTAGATAAATGATGTTAAGAAGCATGTCAACAGCATGTCTACCTCATAATGTATATATGGTGTACTTATGGACAACACATGGACATTAGGGCAGGAGTAATTATTTGTAGCATGGACCATGTGTAACTTATATAAATAGAGTAGCAATTCAGTAGAGACTCTTTGTTGAGTTCTCTTATGATCTCCATATCGATAGCCTACTGAGAGCTTTATTATCTTGTGTGATTATTGGACTTTGTGTCTAGTGGTTGCCACAACATCTATGCCATCTCAAATATCCTTGCTAGTCCAAGATTAACTTCATATATATCTATCTCCTGACATCTGAGAATTACTAGTAGTTAGGATAACTCACTTAGCAGTTACATTCTAGATAGCTACCTTAGGTATACTAACTAGTACATAATCTGGTAGTTTACACTGTGGTAGTCATCCTGAAAATCAACTAAAACTAGCACTTCTCTTCTAGTGTTAGTAACAATACATCTTGCTATCTTTCAGTGGTTTTCCACTCTCTAAGTTCCCAGTCCTTGATTTGAAATATATGATCTATGTGGCTTATAGAGGCATAGCACATAAGCTGAAGCCAAAGGTTATTCTGATCTATCTTTTATGTTCTCAAATAATAAGGTGTGAACTGCATCTAATATAAGGTCAAATTAATTCATTCTGTTTAACCATTACCTTTTGGGTGGTAACTAGAAGTGAAGTAAAGATACATGTTAAAGGCAATATTTAGAAAGTAAAAGAAGTTGAATATAAATCCTAATCTATAACCAGAAGTGACATAAGACAGAACTCCATATTTAGAGATTACATAGATAATAAAGAGTCATAATAACTCTATAAATGTGGTAGTATTGGATGTTAGAATAAAGATAGCCTGTTTGAAGAGTTAATTGACTATAACAAGAATAGTATTCAAGTTGGAAAAAAAGAAATTTTTTCAATGAAGTCCATAGAAATTGAATTCTATAGTTGTTCAGAAATAAAAAGTTACTTGAGTAATCTGTATAGCTTATAATACTAGGGCTTAGTTTGCATACAAATAATATATAATTTACATAATTCTTGTATATATAAGTGGATATTAGACCAAGTATATTTGCAGCAGATAAGTTTTAGTGTCTTGTTCTGGTCAAAGTGACCAGAAAAGATATAATCATAGTAATACTGGAAAGCTTAGATATAGAGATTGTTAATAAATAGCATATAAATCCAGTTATAAAAAAGAAAAAGACTAGAAGATTCAACTAACCAATAATTTTTAGAACAGATAAGATGTTCTGTAGCAGAGTTGTTATTTGCCAACATAGATTGAACATTAAGGTACAGAATATCAAGATCTAAAATAGTGGCTATATAGATGGAAAGACAGACTAGAATAGATATTCTAAGAGATACTACTAATTGTTCATAAGTAAAGACTAGATAAAAGTTATAGGAATTGATAGAAATAGTCAGTATTCTTTCTTTTAGAATAAAAATTCCATTAAGAATGTCTGGTTTGAATCTAAGTTGACTAGAGCAGAAGTAGATAACAAGGTTGAACTGGAAAAAACTCCAGCTATCTTGCTTGTTAATAAATCAGTATCTTAGTAGTTGAAAAATACTCAAAGTTCCTATAATCTGTGATAATGTTGTACTAGATAAGAAATATACCTAGAAGAGAAAACAATCTACAGGAAAATTACAGAAGATGTTGGATGAGGCATGGAAATATTATCTGTAAAATGCAGATATGGATTACAAATGACCTTGGCTTTAGTAGATGTACTGCATCTCTACATGTTATAGTGGTCATATTTTGGGAGAGAGTACTAATAGAAAGTAGGATATAAGAGAAGTCAAGATTTCAAGCATGGATAATCTAGAATAGTACACTATACTAGTCAATTTTCAAGATGAAAAACTATAGAGTATCTATATGTCTTAAATACTAGTACTTAGTAACTAAGATTATATCTGAGAATTAGAGGAGACAAGTAACTATCCTGGGTACATTAAAATCCTCAGAAGAGTTTCATAGAGATTATAAGTAGGTTATGTAATCAGTTATGAAGTAATTGGACATGAAATGGAACTAGGTTAATCTGTATCAGAAGAGTATATGTAGACCAAAAGAAAGATATTTTTATAGATATTTTGAGCAGATTGGATATTATGTAAGCATTGTCCATTATTTAGAGAGATTTGCTTTTTTTATCAATATATTATATATTTATCCAAACACATCTGATCCAATTGACTTCATTATAGTACTAAATCTGAAATGTTTTGAAAATAATAAGAAATTCATAATAATAAATTCCTTGTCTAAGTATCATAGTTGAGCTCAGTAGGGTTGAAAGTCTGGAAATAGAAAGCTACTGAATGAAATTTATTATCTTCTATTATAATTGACAAGATTGTAATAAGAGCATAGTTAGATACATTTATTTGTACAATGAGTTAAGTATTAGAGGGATCTAGTAAGTAAGGATAGAAGTAGGTTTAAAAGCCTTTAATTTAGAGTGTTAAAGACTTTACAATAAAAATGATCAAATTCTCAAGAGATATTCTTCTAAATGAGATAAGTGAGTAGAATGGCAATATTTGAGTAGTTGTAGATAAATATATGGTAAAGTTGACAAATTTAAGAAAAAACCAACTTTTTCAGTTCTAGTTAATCCTAAATGTTTTTGATTTTGTTATTAGCTATAGTGAGTTCAGAAAAGAAGAAAATATACTACTATCTCAGAATAGAATTCATTTTTTTGGCTTTCTAAAGATAGAAAAATACTTTCTTAACATATTTAGTATGATTATCTATATTATTAAGTACTGGAAGGTATTAGTGAAAGAGTATAACAGACTATCTAAATGATTTATAGTAGATATGGAAGATAGTCTTCTACTTGTTATCTTCAGCAATGTGAACAAGATAGTAAGTGTTATATTACAATCTGGTTTATATAAGGGGACTGTCAACTTCAATCTCTAGTTACAAAAACCTGCTGTCTCTACCTGCTGCCTCTGTTCACCATCACCCATATTCATACCTTTAACCCATTGTGTCCCTGGTTACCATCCAATGAGTTCCTTCCAATATAGTTCTCAATGTTTCCATTAGTGTCTATGACTACCTGGTGCAATCATTCCAGCCTTATGTCAGCACTGTTTTATCTGATTGCTATGGACTAGTAGAGGACTAGTAGAGTATTTAGAGTAGTGATCACCTCCAGGAAACCTTATCAAGTTCTCTTAGGTTTCTCTGGAGGTAAGTCATGTATTAGATATTACTTGTCAATGGACTTAGGTTTCTCTGGAGCTTGAAGTACATCTCCATGCTCCTACCCTCAGTTGTCCTAACAGTTTACTTCTTATACTCTAGGTGTTAGTGTACATGTCTGTACTAATCTATCCTAAAGCTATGACTAAAATCTTTTAGTAGGTTCTACAAGGTTCTATCATCATATAACTATATAACTGTAACTGTGATAGATGTGATACAGCTTGTGACATCTTGAACAGTCATAAAATAGAGCCTAATTAATCTGTGCCCTGGTACAGAAAATGTACAGATCAGAAGCAGAAGAGAGCTGCTATCCACTCAAAAAGTGAGTCAAAAGTGAAGGTAAGTGGTTATCTGGGATGGGAGTCAAATAATCTCAGATAATAATCCTGGACCAGTTATGGTGACAGATCATCAGTATGAAAAGTTTTCAGAGTGAAGAAGAAGAAAGTTTCTATCTATCATTGAAGAACAACTCTACTTACCTGGAAAAGAGATAGAGAGAAGACAATGTGAGTGTGTGGAGAGTGTTGAGGAACAACAGGACTTGAATGGTCAGAAGAAAAAATTTCATATAAGATTGTAAAAGTGAAGAAAATAAAAATAAATAAATAAAGGAGGGACAGGCTACCATTATCTAGTGACATTGAAGTTTTAAAGATCGAGTGAAGGAGGAAATAATTAAGCAGAAATGATAGAGATCCTTTGTCAGCTTCTAGAGCGGCGCATGCCAGGAGAAGGACAAATGTTCATTGAGCCGTATCTCTCATTAACATTTAACCACTTTTTTCC
>Ga0157357_1000819_pt1 | contig 13129 bp, 13 predicted proteins | sample AttcapACBM1_FD_111485 | JGI IMG/M metagenome (GOLD analysis project Ga0157357, IMG submission 111485) | Fungus gardens microbial communities from leaf cutter ant in Botucatu, State of Sao Paulo, Brazil - Atta capiguara ACBM1 | ecosystem: Host-associated > Fungi > Mycelium > Unclassified ... | reverse complement strand
TGTGACTGTGTGACTGTGACATGTGACATTATACTAAACCCTAATCCTAAATCCCAGAATAAGAAAATTAATGGAAATAAAAATAAAAATGAAAATAAGAAAGGAAAATAAAATAAATAGAGTCTATTATCCTCAGCTCTGACAATATTAGGGTTCTGAGCATACCATAATGACCATAGTCATTCTAATACTCTCTAGTTCATCAGTAATATTTATCTTGTTCTTATCACCTTCTTTCTTCATCTAACTGTCCTTTTACCTAAGTCTACAAACAATATTCTATCCTTTTATTTATCCAAGTTTTTCTTTATCTCTTGAAATTCTTCTCTCCAAAGTATTCTCCCATAATGGATATAGCATCTCTCTAACAATAATGAGGGTTTGCTTCAGTCAATGATGGAGTTGTATTTTTAGAGCCAGTTATATTCCAAGAATAGGCTTGTCTTTTCTAGTTCCACCACTGCTAGAAAATTTTGCTCCAAGTGGTTCCAATATCAAGTCTCATTTCAACAAATTTTCAACAAATTCCATGATTGTTCCTGTTTTATTCTAGATGCTATCTGTAGTGTAGTATGGGATAGAACTTTTACACTTCTGAGTATTGATTCTTTCTCTCTTTATGAAAGTTCAGCTGATATATTCTGAGTTGACCGAGGCTGTTACACTAAATTATTTCACAGTGTTAGTGGTCAAGAGTCAAGCCTTGATGTCTAGTTATGTCTAGTTGTCATTTCCTAGCTTTCATAGTCCTGAGAGTTGAGACCATTTCTTGATCTGTTAGTTGGTTCAGTTCCTGGATCCTTGCTATCAAGCATTCATTTCTACAAGATTGGTGAGCCCATGTTCCTATGCCTTTTCCTCTTTGCTCTCTTCTTTTGCTACCCATTCTGCTGAATATTCTTTAGTTTGGGAGAACTTCCTAGCCCCCAGTAGATCAAGCCTTTATCATCAAAAAATTTGCTAATACATAACTTCGAGTCCTTGATTACTGTAGATGAATGGGTATCATATCTGCACACCTCAGTCATTGTGCTTGAAACAGCCTATTTCCTGTGCATTTCAATAGCCACCTCACCTCACCGGCTATTGCATGCAATGTATGTGAGTGAACCTGTTGATCTCAAGATATATCCCTTGTCAATTTTCATTCCGTATGATCTTGTGCTCCACGATGAAATTTCCACAAAAGAACTTAACCTCTCTTTTTTGACATCACTCCTTTGAACAATAGGGAAAATCTGGTCAGGACTATTCTGGTCACCTCACCACTATAATCAGGGTCTGGATGTAGATGTGTTCTCGAACAATTTGTATCCGATCACGAGTTGAAGGCTGGCATTTTGAGATTTATCTAATGGGTAATTTGCTCGAAGTGAACTGCGATGCACCGCTAGAAAAATCATGACTGAGCTTGGGGTGATCGAAGATCCCTCATGAGGAGAAGTAGCTGCAGGGTGTTACTCTGTTATGGTTATTTCTATTTCTTCTTTCTCTGCTTTTCTTTTCCATACGGTTGCCAACACACACCTTCGTCCTTCCTTTTATGGGGAAAGCTGTTCGATCAGTCACTCGAAAACCTGCTAGTACTAATTCGAGTCATAGACATATCTACGAATACCATACCTCACCGTTCTACCCTGTTGGTCCGATCAGATCACTCCCGAAATTATGTCTATCTCCAATACTTCCAAGGCCTTTTTCCCTCTCGATACCCAAAATGCCTCGACTTCGGGATGGTTAAACCACAGCTGATTTTGGACATCGTTCATTCCCTCAACACACCCATCATCTTCCTCACGAGGTGGTAAAGGTGCTTGTTTGGAGTCTACCAAAGATACACCATCGGTAGGCTCGTGTTCGATGCCTTTCTTATTAGACGCCTCCATTTCCTTCAAACTTTCGATAGCTTCATCCGATCTGACTGATCCCCTTCCGACTTTACTATAGTCTTGCTCCACCAGCGATTGAATAAGACCTCCACTCCGTATCCACGCAGCAACATTAGTCTCCCTCTTCGTCGCATCCAAAATCCCAATAACAGCCAATAAGGTCTTATCATACGATAAAGTACCTCGCTCCTTATCAAGTATATGCATCCGCTGCTCGATACGCACTTTCTTCTTGTTCTCCTTCTTCTCCTTCCTTTTGCGTTTCCGTGCATTTGCCAAAAGCACCAAATCTTCTTGGGGAGATTCTTTGTCTGGATCGTGATCATCTTCGACTTCTGTTTTATAGAAGACTTCTTCAATAGTCCGTTTTCCGGAAATAATATTTGGGAGTTGTTCTTGAGCAACCTCTAGTTCTCGCACAGACATGTCGTGTTTCTGCATTCGGATATCGTATTCTTTGAGGCAAAGGTGATTATAGGGCTGGAGATGAGCTTTGAGCGGTGAATCGTCAAGAAGCAAGGTAGTCTTCGCAGAATGATTCCGCTGCAACGACATCGATTTCGAGACCTTAGAGCTCACTAATGGAATTGAATTGAGTTCATTCCATGGTTTGTTGAGATCTTTCGTCGTTTGCACTTTTCTGCCTGACGGAAAGAGAGAGGGAAAAAAATATCAGATCCAACTATTCTGAATTATTGACTAGGTGGCATACTGTAATCACCAGCAGCCAATCCCAACCGATCTCGGGCCCATACCGCAACCAACTCCCCTTTCATATCTCCAAAACATTTCTCCACCATATCGTTCACGTTGCGAGGCTGAGCAGAGCTCCAAACCATCGTGTCCAACCACTGTTTTGTACTCGGATGAAATAGGTAATCGCGAAATGGGGTGAGGTATGGTCGTGGATGAGTGACACGAATTGGTCGGAGCTGCGAGGGATCGGATTGGGGGTGTCCATCTTTCACAGTCGTCGCAGCAACAGCATCACCAGATCCAGGGTAACGATCGCGCCATGACCGATGTGGACTGCGGTAAACCAGTGTGCCGTTCAGATCGAGCACGAGGAGCTTCCTGACAAGTCCTTCTAGACCATTCGCAGCTCCACGCAGCGTTTCACTCTTCTCAGCAGAGATTTTCAGATATTCCTCGCTTGGACCCAATTTTCTTTCCCTAGACAGGTGCGTAGGATCCGCTCTACGTCTCACGTTACTATATTCTCGGGATCCTGGATGGAAGCTTTGGGTGGAGATTTGTTCAACGACGGCATCATTGGCAGCGTCACTGGGAGTACTGAAGGTCACCGCAGACGAACAGTATGATTGTATCTGTCGTCTATTGTTGGATACTCTGGAAGTGTGTCTGTGATGAATACGAGTTTCAAGGGAGTTTCTGTCTCTTGAGAACACGTTGCGTTCGTTCATGCTACTGTTGTAGATAGGAGCCCTGTGACCGGAGTGTCGTGCGCTATGCCACTGCCGATAACCATCGTGATTGTGGTGCTCCGTCCACCTTAATGAAGAATCAGCATACCCATGGCTTATGTCTGCTACGTAACCTCTGGTCCGCTGGCGGGAGTACACATCGGCACTCTGCCACAAGTCGTGACCCTGTGGACCATAGTACCAGCCTCGTGTAAATCTCAGAGAAGCCGGATGGTTTTCAGTCGAAATCTGATTATATTCATAATAATTGGATTGGTCATGGTTCCCTTCTTCCTGGTATCTCTGGTATGAGTGCTGTTGACAACGTGGTAGCCTGTGAGGTCGCATGGCCTGCAACGGGGCAGGAAAATGAACGAGGACGATACTTCGAATCAATAGTGATGAAGGATTTGTTGAAATGCAAAACTCAGCTGACAAGCCACACGGTAATGCCAACTCCGGCAATCGCAGATCTATCTTTGCTCTCGAGCAATTTTAAAGGACCAAGAGTCTTGTCTGTTCTCCGCCATCCAAGGGAGCAGTAAAATCTGGGGTTGCTGCCATTAACATACGATTAACATACGCTCTAGTCATTTCCTCGGACCACGACTCGGCTATCGGGCTGGTGTCGATCAATCTGACACCGATAACGAACTGCTTTTTAAGGAGAACAAAACACTTTTGAAGTAGTGTTCATTTCTCCTCGAAAATACCAAGCCGGTTGGTCATTCTTTTTTTGATTGCTTGCTTCTCCACTTGTTCCCAGACATGAGGGGGCAAAGTATTTCATCCGAGGCTGTAACCCTCGTTCTCCGAGGTGTCATTGAGGGTTTTTCTCCTCCTCCTCTCCTCTCTCCCTCTCCCACAGAAAAGTCTAGCTCATATTGTGGACCAAGTAGATACTGCATTTCTCGGACATTGACATGACGTGGACCATTGGAAAAGCCTATTCTCACATGATCAAGTCACTAGAAATCCCTATACTTCCTCACGACATTCTTCGGCTTGTCTTTGAACAAGCTACAAAGATTGATAGACGTAAAGCAGTCAAGTATACATTGGTCTCCAAGCTCGTTTGTCTCTGGTGCGTACCCCCTAATTCTTGTAACCTACTTTTCATATCTTACTTAGGGTCGAAACATATCTCTACTCGGACATTCAATTATATTCCAGGACATCAGTCCGAAAATTTTTGCAAACGCTCGAATCGTCTACGAAATCAAAACATTTCTTTTCCACACGGGTCAAGGCATTATCCATTGCCTACGACATCCACGATTTCGAATGGACAGCAAGGATTCTCTCTTTCTGTGATGGTGTGGAGATGCTTACCATTTGGGCTATACCATCCCATCATCACCATCACCCAGACCACCACCACAACCGAACTCTGGAAGATAACAATCTCGGTATTCATCGCTTCAAAGACGATTTCATCTCCAGATCACATCATGTACAACTACAACCCAAACCTCACTTTCATGATAACCACTACAACATTCTCCACGACACACTTCATCATCTACGTCCAAAACATCTCGTACTCCTCATTGACGAACCCATTTATCATTCTACTCAAATCGGGGTGGCGCCTGATTTTTCGCTTGGGTTATTTTCCAACTTGACCCACTTATGTATCACGAATAGATGGACAGAATGGACAACATGGTCATGGAACACCACATCACCATCACTACCACATTGCCACGAAGAGGACGATACGCTGATTTCAACTTATATCCCAAATTTCATCCCAAAATTAACTCACCTCTCGCTCGAAATTCAAGTTGGAAAATGGCAAATATCATCATCATCATCAAAGATCCCTTCCACATCCAATTCTCCACGGAATCATCAAAAATTAGTTGAAAATGTTGGTTTAACGCTTTCCACAATTCTCACAAATTCTCAACTTAGTTCGCATCTTGCTATTTTGCTTTGCGTTCTTTCGTTCGACCAACACCCAAACATCACTGCTCGAATGATTAAAGAACAAACAAATCATCATTTAGGAATGCAGGTATCCCAATATCATTCCATCAATGATTCGCGTCTTGTCTTCGTTTATGATAGAGAACCTTTTAGTGAAAGGGAAGCTGGATCGTCAAAAGTATATGGAATGTGGAAAAATGCTGAAGAACGTGTGCGCTTGTCATGCCGAGATCCAGCTGTTGACAGTCAGTGCACTATGTTCATCTAGGTTTCTTTTTCTATCTTAGGCTTTAGAACTTTTGACTCTGCGTTCTTTCAAAGTGCATAGCAATCATTCTACTCTTGTTTCGTGTTGTTTTGTTATCATCTATGACTGTAATCTAGTCAATATACACCATCATTACTTCTTATGAGAAGGCGAATCAATCGGGGTCGGTGCAAGTGCTATGAGACTAAAGTAGACACTTGCAACATGAGAGAGATAATGTCTTTTAACAATTCTTATCGCATCCTGTCCACAACGTTTCAGCAACTTGACTTTTCACAGTAATAAAGAACGAACGTCTAAAACATCCGTGCAAGGACCATGATCAATTGGGAAAGACCGTCTCCCATCCAACTCAACCAGCCTCATGCCCCCCATTTTTTCATTATCAGCAGGTTTTCTTGTTGTCAAACTTACAATGAGCGTATCGTTAGCGTGTTACTGATAGAGAACAATGGTTTACATTACCTTGTCGCTACGGTTTTTCGTATTTGGGCGTCTGGAGCTGCAACAAAACAAGTGAAATGTAGATTGGTATTCATTTCATCGTCATCGTTCAAAGGTTGTCGTGTTTGTCCAAGAGCAGAGCTTTGCAGATGGATCTTGGTAAAGAGGTCTGTTGATTCAAGAAGTCTTCCGCACTCTTCTGGTGTTTTACCTCACGTTACGTGTCATTTCTGCGGCGTAGTGTATTATCGAGTATTTAACGTACCTTGACAGAGATCTATAAATTTTTTTAGTGGACTCTCAGGCATATAAGTAACAGTTGACTTGGGAAGGAAATTGAGCTAATGTGGTTATTTGATTTGAGATGTAGGCTCACGTTGGCGATGGCATGAATTAGTGCTATCGTTCCACATGCATTTTCAACCTGAACCACCACCCAAAAAAGGTCACTCGCAATGGAATAGAATTGCATTTATGACCGTACATATTGCTTGACGTAGATCACAGTCTGATCAATAGAGTGCTGACCCTCTTCAGCTATTTCCTCGTCAAATTCCTCTTGTTTTGTCTTGATAAGAGAGTTCGACGGGAATAAGAGAATCACAGCTTTAATCGGTTTCGGGATGATGTTCAGTAGCTTCGAGATATGAGTTGACGTTCGAATCACCATCCGAACCTAAACTCACATCTGGGTCAAGTCCATATATATCGACAAATTGATCTTGTGAAGTAATTAAACCGGCTTGATTCGCCCACTGGTGTAGCAAGAGATTGGTCTGTCGTACGACCATGCTGGTAACCTTTTTTTTACGTGACCCACCGAGTTGAACACCTGTGATGTCCTCAATGTCAATCGATTGGTAAAGAGAGAGATTACCTCTGGATTTGATTCCAAAGGGATCCACCGATCGCTTGTCATGGTTGGTGTAGTTTTGTCCGGTGGAGATGACTTGGTTGTTGAAACGGGTGATAAAGTGGCATGAGTAACATGCGCCGATTTGTCACATGATAGGAAAATCTGTATTCATTCGGTATTGGCATTTATCAGTTGGTCTTGAGCAGCAATGGACTTCTCTTCCCCCTGTGTGCGCGCACGCTTTTGATTCAGTCATAACGGACTGTAAACGACTGAGGGGAGAAACACATAAAATAAATGCGAGCATTCTACGTTATCTATAAGGAAGTTGAGTTTCAATAAGTCAGAGCGTCACCGATGCTAAATCTAATCTAATGGCTGTGTAAGTATTGATCCGATATCCTATTCCAACAATATTTATGATATACTACATGTATATATACCTTGGCTGTGAAAGCTCATATCCACAGATGCCACAGATTACACGCCTCTCAGACCACGAGCCTCTGGCAAAAATCTGCTCAGCATTCATCCTCGAGCTCTTTGCCCCTGAATATGTCTTTGACAGCTTGCCATACTTCATTGCCATGGCATTGTCCCAGTCGCAGCTACCCGATGCCAATGCCCTGGCTGCCTTGACCCTGCTGCACCGCCTCAAATCACAGCACCCCACTTATCGCATTCCTCTGAAATGCTATGATGCAGAACGTCTCATTCTTGCTTCCTATATCGCTGCCACCAAAGTTCTCAGCGATGATCGTCACCGTTTGCACTTTTGGGTCCTCGTTGGCCAGAACAAGTTTTCCGCTGATGAAATTATTCAAATAGAGAAGGAGTTTTTGGAAGATATTGCTTGGGATACACGAATAGATGATGCTACGCTTGCGATCTATCATGTGTTGGTGGAAAGACAAAAAGGGGAGATATCTCGTACGAATCCAATCGAGTCTAATGCGGGTCTGCTCTCTTCCACTACGTCAAGTACATCCTCTGCTCCTGTCACGGTCGGTTCTGTCAGTCTCAGGGTCAAACAGTCCGAGCACAACTTGGCTTCTCTTGATCAACGCATTCAAGAACTTCAGCATAAATACGACTCGTTGCTTTCCAATGGGACCTGCTACAGTAATCCCAAATCGCCTAGAACACGATATGTTATCAAAGAGAAGCTCAGACACGCTTTCCGCCTATGAGTGACTCGGTATGGCACTTTGTTACGGAGCTGAGCCCCATATTTTACTGTATTTCTATTGCTCAATTACTACTCGAACCCGGGTTCTCAGTACTGTATCGTGAACCTACTTCCTCCTCTATGCGTTCCACTTCATACCCTTCGACTTTAATGTCATTCAGACCAAGCTCTTCGTTCTGCTGCCAAGACCTCTCATAACTCTCAATTGTCATGTTCGGATCTGGATCCGGGGCACATGGGTTTTGTATATACGAATTTGAGAGTGGGTCATCGAGGATGAAAGTGAATGGCACTGCAACTGCTTTCACCTTTGATGGACAGGAGAGGAGTCATGATTTAAAAAGCAGACAGTGGATCAATCTCACGTACTTGTTCTAGATTCTCGAAGAAAGCAGCAAATGCAGCTTTATCTTTGGCATTTGAAGAGTCTCCACTCATGAATACTTTTTCCTTTAGTTCTTCATGTACTTGCTGGAGAATACCTTCAAGTGTTGTGAAACGACCCCCAAGTGTACCATGTGACAGAACAAGGTTAACTTCGGGAATTTCAAGTCCGGCCGTTTCGCTCTAATTTGTCGTCGTTGGAATCGTAACATAAGAATTTTGAAAGGGCTGACTTTGAGAATATCACGACTTAGATCTTCACGGTCTTCAACTTTGACAGTAATACGCTTTCCTTTTTCTGAAATGGCACCTCCGGATTTGATTTCGTTGTCACGATAACCACATTTATCACAATTAGTTGACATGATGAAAATATCCTAGATTATTGGAGCAAAAAACAGGTGATTCGCAGGTGATTCGAGAAGCAGATATACTTACTTTGAAATAAGGTATAATGACTTTCTTCATCTTTGTTTCTATCGAGTGCCCACAGCTTGAGCATTTTCCGGGGAATACGAACACTTCATCATCATTGATATCTTGAACATCCATACTTTCAGGATTAGCAGCTCTGGGAGTTGATAGTTCTTCTGGATTGACTAGACCCAAAGTGATATTTTGCTCGAATGTTCGGTGGTAGTTTTTCTTATTCCATTTGGGGTCTCCCATGTTTCCAATAAATTCAATAAAGCTGTTTCCTGCAGGATCGTCTAGTATGATGGTGAATGGAAGCAACATCGATGTATCCTGTTCTTTCTTGGATTCAGAAACCTCTGCTTCTGCTTCCTTGTCATCCTTTTCATCTAGGATGTCTTTCAATTTGTTTATAATGTTTTGAATCGCCTGGTAATTCTCTGGATTCTCAATTCGTCGGAGGGGTTGACCTATGTTGAGATCTGAAGTGATATCTCGAATAAGACCTTCTACAGTTGTTAATTGTCCACGAGATGTAGGTGGAAGTGTAAGCTCCAGTTCTGCAATGGTAATTTCGCATGTGGCAGATCGTACTAGTTGACGATCCAAATCTGACCTGTCGAGAATTCGAGTGGTATAAATTCCTCCTTCAGCTATAGGATGTTCTTAAAATGTCGGGAAAAAAAGAGATCAAGCCAGGGAACACGAACGCTGAATAGTCGCAGCAGCTTGTATTTCATTATTCTGGGCTCCACAATGCCCACACCGGAAAGACATGACGACGATCTCTCGAAAGAACGGAATGGAAGTTAAAAGTAATCTTGTTGTTCCCTACACAGTCTCATTTTATAAAAAAAATGGCAAGCAATGGCATTTTTTAGCTCGAAATAAACGGACCTGTTCGTGGCACTCCAAGCATAGTGATGAAATTTCTGTTACTGCTTTTTCTTCTTCATCGTCAGTCGCTTGTGTTTGGTTTGATTTGATCTGGTCAGTCTGATTTACAACTTGTCCTATTGTTGGGAAAAGTTCGTCTGTGGTTGACATGGTTTGTGATGATCAAGGTTTGGGAAGAAATATCATTGACTTACCCAATTAGGCTACTATCTACACTTGATTCAACTGCAAAAGGAACTGCAAAAGGCAGTCATTGAGGGCACTATTTATCAAAGGATAAATTCATTCTCAGAGTAAATAGTGATATCGTGGAAGAAACAAAATCAGGTGATGTTGAAAAAAGAGTGGTTAGAGATTGGGATGATGGAGAAGGGACAGTTGCTGCTGAGAAAGAGAAGCATTGAGAAATGATGAGTAGCAGATAGAAGATGAATTAGTGTTGAAAGAAGAGAGAAGATGTATGCTCCAAAGGACAAAGGTTCAAGATTGGAGATCATTTGGCTACATCAGAATACACCAATAGCAGGATATGGAGAACAGTGGAAGATGGTGGAATTGATTACTAGGAATTATTAGTAGCCAAGAGTAACAAAGAAGGCCAAGCAACATGTATAAGAGGACCACAAACTCTGATATCTAATGTCAAAAACATGGAGTATCACTAACTCCAATATCTAATGTCAAAAACATAGAGTTTGTTGCACCAACACTTTTACTCCAGCAGCCCAACTCCAACCACTTCCAGTATCTTTGTAATCATTGCTCCAAATTTTCAGTTGCCATCAGATAAGTACTTGCTACTTCCAGACATTATTCTAGATGTTTCTACCAGAGTGCCTAACCATCTGAACACTAACATTTCTTGCTTAGTAGTACTGTTCAGCCTGATTAAAATTTATCTTAGAGTATTTAGCATAGTTGTTACCTTCAGGAGACCTTATACTGTTCTCTTAGTGTTATAAGATGAAAGTGTGGACAGACTTTAGGGTTAGGGTTAGGACAGATAAGATATAGTAGTAGTATTATTATTAGTCTATAACAAGAGAGAGAAGACACATGACTAGAAGACACATGACATTATATCATAGGGCCTAGAATAGTCTAGAGCAGTCTGGAAGAACTTAGGGTCTAGAAGAATCAGGAAGAGTCTAGAGAAGGAGTAACATCAAGGAACATGGGTTTCTTATGGTGTACACATGGTGCACACATGTATGATGGAGATTAAAGAGTATAATGTCAGGGCACATAGACATGGCATAGTGGCCTTGAGGTAGACACATGGTAGATGAATAATGGACATGAGGACAGGGCATGGACATTAGGGTAGGTGTAGAGAAGTCGTAGCATGGACCATGAGGACTTTATATAAATAGTCAGTAGAATACTGTTGTGGTTCCCTGTCGAGTTCTCTTGTGACTACACAACTCGTGTTCCTACTAGATATCCATCCTTTGAGATTTATTGCTTGTGCTGCTATTAGACATTGATCTAGTGGTTGCTACAACACTTAGATTTCTTCTAGAGGTAAAAGGCAGTAAATATCTATGACATAACTGTAAGTTTAAGTAGGAATAGAGTATACTAGTAAACTTATCTCAGAGGGTTTTAGAATATAGAACATGACTGAGATGGATATCATATACTATACTAAATATATATATACACTACTTACCTGTGTTGAAGTTGGATTAGCACACTTCAACATCAGCAGTACAGTTGCTGATGTATCCTTCTCATTTTAGCCTTGCTCTTATATCATCCCACTATGCTTTATTTGCTACTTAATATTATTTGGGTTATACCAGAAGAGAACATAGGTTATAACTGTAAATTTTCTTTTACCTCACCTTAGTTATCTACCTTTACTTGATGACTCCTAAGATGAGACTGATAGTTATATTGTAAATACTTACTGCCTATTAGATAATATATTAGTTATCTATCTTTATCTGGTGACTTTCAAGATACTTACTGTCTGTTATATTATAGATTCTGAGCTGTGAAAAATTTCCTCTCTCATCTACACTTCCTAACCTCTTCTAGTGTGAATTATTTCTCTCTATTTCTCCTTGGATATTCTTGCTAGTTTCTTACCAACTTCATAGACTTTTATTCCTAATATCTAAGGATTACCAGTACTTAGGGTAACTATAACTATCCTAGATAGTATATCTAGTATATAAACCAGTAGTTTACACTGTACTAGTTTTATCTTGAAAATCAACTAAAACTAATACTCTCTTCTGATGTTGACAACAACATATCTTATTATCTTCCTATACTCTTAAATGTCAGAGTTGTAAACCATAGACTTAGTTTTATTTATTTCCTTTCTCTTTTATTTTTATTTTTATTTTCTGTTGCCCTTTTATTCTATTTTTAGTTTTACTTTACTTTACTTTATTAGACTTAGACAAAGGGTGTGATGTGATGTCACACAAGTCACAATATATGACAGATGCATAACACCTATCATACAATTATATAATATAGAAAATAATGTAGAAAATTCTAGAACAGATAACATCATAAAGCATGGCAATATATTAGTTTTATGGAGTGTATATAGACTTTAGAATAGATATTAGGGGACTAGCTACAAGTCCAAATTCACAAACTCCACCCAGCATCAAAACCAGTCATAGACTTCCATGTCCAAGCTCTATCTCATTGTTCTCTTGATACAATTGCTCTATCTGCTATTCTTAGCCATGTTGGTATCATTATTCCATGGTTATGACAGAATTATTCTGCTGAGTTAGAATAGACAGTATCCTTATTTAAGATAGTTGTTATCTCTGGAAAACCTCATTCTGTTCTCTTAGATTTCTCCTAAAGATAAGTGCTATATCATATATCTTAGAGAATATACTTTTAGGTTTCTCCTAGAGCTTAGAATGCAAACTCTGTGTTCCTGCCCAGTTATCCTAACAATAGATTAGTTATAATGTGCATGTAGATTATGTTTTGTAGTATATAAGATAGATTAGTTTGTACTTAGAACTTTATTAAGTTCTCTTGTGTTACTCAATATAAGAATCATCGTTTGTCTTCACTCAAGGACTTAAATCATAATACCAAGCCTCTAAGTCCTCTAAGTTCTCCTCTGAAATACACAACCAGTGTAACTTATAAAGATATTGTTATGAACTAGAATCCTTAGGGTTGGATAATAGAACAACTCTTGTATTGAGTAACACAAGAGAACTCAATAGAGTTCCTAATACAAAGGAGTCTACCTTATACTATTCCCCATGGTCCGTGCTAGCTACTGTGCATCCTACCCTAAATGACCATGAGTATAACATGAGGCCAGCATGTGTTGTTCATACTGTATGACGTCACTTTGTTCCAGATCCTTCTACTCCATTCCCAAGTCCCATGATTAGTCTTGTGACTTCGCCATCAATTTGTGACTGATGTGACAGCGTG
>Ga0157357_1000818_pt1 | contig 13138 bp, 17 predicted proteins | sample AttcapACBM1_FD_111485 | JGI IMG/M metagenome (GOLD analysis project Ga0157357, IMG submission 111485) | Fungus gardens microbial communities from leaf cutter ant in Botucatu, State of Sao Paulo, Brazil - Atta capiguara ACBM1 | ecosystem: Host-associated > Fungi > Mycelium > Unclassified ... | reverse complement strand
GCCATACTAAAATCAGAGGAAATGAAAAAGCTGATAAATTAGTGAGAGAAGCTGCAAAACTCCAGAGCCAATTTAATACTACAACCACTTCAGCAAGCCATTGAGCACGTGAATATATGCTTACCAAATAGAAATAGATATGGAGAAATTGATCTCAAAACAGATGATATGGCCCTGCAAACCACATCCCCCCCATTTTAAAGCCTTGTGTAACCAAAGAGAAATCTTTGGCTGCCTTATCCAATGCAGAACAGATCATAGCTACTTTGGAGACTACTACCAATCTGCAGTTCCTTCAGAAAGCATATCCTGCCCTTATGAAGAAGAAATACAAACACATAAGCACACATAAGCATATCATCGACATGTGCTCCCAATATGAGAACCACCACTAAATCCTCCACAATGTCTCAAGCTCTATATATATGCCAGATATCCTTGGAACAAAACAAAGTATAGCCGCCCTAAGCAAATTCCTCGAGAGATCAGGTGCATTCACCAAGAGTGGGACAGGTCTACCCAGATGGAAGCCACCCACTATGGAAGACTTCCTAGCTGCTGAAAACTAAGAATAGCCTTGGAACCAATGCATCACATCAAGTCACAACCACCACTCCCTCACCATGCCCTTGTACTCTCTCTCATATTTTTCTTCTAGTTTATGATTATTCATTACCACTGGCCCATGCTCACTCCCATAGCCAACATTACTAACCTGACCCACTCTAACATTCTTCTCAACCAGACATCTCCACATCATACCTCTGAACTATTTTTTTGATTTTATCTTAGAAATGTAGATACCACCCTGTGGAGGGGGCGTAATTACTTCGAACGCCCACCGTGTATAGAAAATAGGAATAAACAACAACTACCTACTCAGGATCTGAGCAATGCACGTGATGCCTTCATCTTACATCCGTCGGCGGAAATCAACTTGTATAGATTAATACTACAATATACACACAGTCTGGGCTCCACACACTCATGCTCCCGCCCTCCACACTCTCAGCTTTGTAGCCCACCCTCGGACTCCCGAGTCCGCACTCGCTTCCAAACAAACACAATGATATAATACAACTTTTGCGTAATAAAGATACCATTAGACAAATAACCGTCAGGAATAAATCTGTCCTAGCTGTAGGTCATGACCAATAATTCTATCATAGGCGAATGGGAGGACTTACACTTACAAGGATCTAAGGGTGGAAATGAAATGTCCCAATAAGTGTTTTGAATAGTAATTTTGAATAGTAACCATAGCGTTCAATCACGTGCTTGACGACAGTGCATCAGTCGTCACAAAAACGCATCTTTAACATCTCTCGGACGCTGGGATAGACTGAGACCCATATTTTGTAGCCTTTTTCGCTCGCCCTCCGAGACATGTTTAAGGCCCTCATATATGCTTATGTTCTTGGAGGAATCACATTTATCCCACTTGTTGTTCTCACTGTCCTCTTCATCACCGTCTACACTTCTGCACCTGTTGGAGCGGATGAAATAAACGAAGGAACACGCAGAAGACCTGGGGTTGAGTCAACCACAGAAGATGTTGCTGACTCTGAGGAGCCGAGTACTCTCGAGACAAATGACTTTCCCCGCACGAAAAAGGGATGGTTAACTATGCGCCACACATTCCAGGAAATTGCTGGAGATGGTGGATATGTAAATCTCGTTCGCTCTTTTCTAGACTCCCGATCAAAGGATCCGAAGAAATCGCGTCCAAAGGATATGTGGTATGTTGTCTTGAAGGGCAAAATATTATACCTTTACGAGGATGAGGAAATGATGGAATGTGGGGCTGTGGTAGAGCTCGGAAGCCATGATGTCGTAGTTTATCCCGAAGGCCAAATGGATGGAGAGATGTTCGCCAAACGGAACGCCATCTGTTTGAAGCCTAAAAACACATCTTTAGAGAAGACTGCACCGACTGTCGCGAGGGAAATGAAACCAGGAGTGGAAGAGGGTGTTGATGCTGCATTGGATATCAGCGGGAAGCAGGGAGAGAAGGTGGAGGCAAAAATAATTGAGGCTGAACAATACAGAGCAGCGACCATAGAAAAGGAACCTGCACCTTGGTTCATTTTTGTCAGGTCGACTGTCGAGATGGAGGATTGGTATCTTGCTTTCATTCATGCATCTGATTATCCAGCTCAGACACCCACCCTCTCACCATTGCAAGCCATATTCCGACCGACCGACATGAATCACCTTGTTTCAACTTTGGACGAACAACCAGACGTCGTTCCTATGCGTTGGTTTAATGCTTTGATTGGCCGCATTTTCTTTAGCTATTACCGAACCCAGACGTTGGAAGCCTACATCATCGGCCGTCTCGTGAAGAAGCTTTCCAAAGTCAAAAGGCCATCGTTCCTGACACATATCACCGTCACTGAAGTTTCAGTTGGTAACAAGCCGCCTATGTTGAGTAAGCCTATGTTAAAGGAACTTACCAAAGAGGGCGACGCATCATTGGAAATACACTTGCAATACAAAGGTGAAATTCGAGTGACTATTGAGGCAACTGCTATTATTCATCTTGGACAATTCAAATCATATACCGTTAAACTCGTCCTCGCGGCTGTTCTCAAGGAGTTGGAGGGAAATTTGTTGGTCAAAGTGAAGCGACCACCCAGTAGCCGAATTTGGTATGCTTTCACTCAAACACCGCGGATAGTTCTCGAGGTGGAGCCAATTGTGAGCGACCGTCAAATCAAATGGGGCATGATTCTGGGCACTATTGAATCAAAGCTCAGAGAAATTGTGGGTAGTTAATGCCTTGTTTCATCCTTCTTCTTATGATGCGTCATGATAGATTCAAGAGTCTGTTGTCATGCCAAACATGGATGATATTGCATTCTTCGATAGCCATCCTTACGAACACCGTGGAGGTATTTGGTCGGATGCCTCACGAACTGAGACAACGAGAACCAGCTCACATGTTCCTACATCTCAAGACATACAATCAACTATCATACCTTCTAAACCCCCATCCGAGAGTGCCACACTATCCTCAGACCGTCCTGTAGGCAGCCTAGAGCCGAAGAATAGTGACTCTCATCCGACACCAGTTGTTCATGAAGGGAATATTCAGGCGTCAGAGCAAGATTGTTGTAAGTAGCTTACTGTCCCCTGCTTGAACCTTTTCCTGACTCCCTTGCAAGCGAACCTAGCGGACAAGTGCCCTTCTGAAGAAAAGCGGGGTCGCTCGCCAAGTATTTACTCTGTGGTATACCCCTCCACCGACATCCCTCCGGAAATTTACGAGCCTGTCCAAGGTGTATTAAGCGATTTAGTACTCGAGCCTCCCTCATCGCGTTCCCGTACGCCTTCGATACATTCAATCAAAAGTCACAGGAGCAGCAGATCTACAGACACAACGGCCGAACCTGTGAATCCATCGCGTAAATTGTCAGAGGCATCATCCCGTGAACCTCCCGCAAGCCCGTCTCCACCATCTTTTTTTTCTACACTCAAGTCCAAGGCCGGAGATAAACAAACTTTGAGCAACACTGCTCGAGAGACCATGCGCAAATGGGGTGTTAATTGGACTTATCTAAAGAAAGAACCTGGCTCGGAAGAAATTGCGTCAAAGATGCGAAGCAAAATGGATGGCGACAACAACAAGCGGGCCAACTATGTGGAGGTCCATGCTGCAGTAATAGAACGTCAAGAACGTGAGCGTAGCTCCGCAGTGGAAGAAGAGGGGGACATGGGACATGCTTCCTCGCTGGAGGATGTCACAAAACATGACCACGAGAGTGAAACTCAATTAAACCCACCCGGCAAACAACAAGCAAGGAAACATTCCCTCACTTCTACCCCTGCCGCGTCCAATAAATCATTGCTATCTGTGCCACGAGTTGACACGGACACGGATGCCACAGATATCTCTGAAGATGTGGCTCGCCCGGTTCCTATTCAGGCACAACCACAGGCAAAGGTGATGATGATACCTGGAATCCATGCTAGTCACCGAGGCGAAGTGATGTCCATGGGCAATGTCGCTCCCCAACCTAGTGTTTTGTCGGGGTCTTTGAAATCAAAGAACCCGACTATACAGAGTATGTATCAATTGTGGAATCGTCCTGCCGGTATGGATCAGAACCTTCATGTATCAGGGAAAGCGACTGGATCAGAGGCGGATATTCCATTGTCACTGTCGCCTTCACAGACGTCTAAGCTCATGCAACGGACTCCACCTCCCTTACCACCACGTAAGTTTCCTGGGACATCATCTCTACTGAACGAAACAGAGATACCGGAGTCCATTGGGACTACCAAGGCGGATGATACAACAGTGCATGCTACAACACTGACGACATCGAGCATAGATGCGCCACCTCCCCTCCCACCTCGCCGCCTTTCCTCAACTGCTTGATCATTGTATATTGTTTTTACGCATATGTAATTCTACTAGCATGCACCCTAAGATCTGAGTTCCCACGCATCGTCCCTGATATTTTACATAGAGTCACTCTATGCCGTTGCCGCTGCCATCCTTCCCCTCCAAGTCTCCTAAGATCCTGTTTTCCATCCCCACCTCCCTGAAGACTTCCCAATCTTCCTCCCATGATAAGCACCAAATATCGCGCAAGTTAACCCGAATTTTCGGCGAAACCCCTGACGACGGTGGCATGTTTTCCCAAAAGGAGTCCATGTTTGCCCGAGATAAAACCCACGCCCACTCTGGTGTCATCCCACGGTTCCAGTCGCCCGATGTCCAGTCTACAGCGTATTCGGAGGTTGGACTCTTTGATCGGACACTGGACGCCCATAATGACAAGTCCCAGGCATCAGATGAAGATGTCGAGGAAGCACCGTCTCCCATCACCTTCGCGCCAAATCCAGCTGCCAGCGGTAGCCAATGGTCCACTGACGAGGCCATGACCCATGGACAACGGGTCGAGGAAGAAAGGCAGTGCAAGTCTTTTCCAAGGTCCCAGATTCCAGCTGATTTTGGAGTTGGTTCCGTTCTGCCTCCCATCCAGACAGCTATGCTCGCCAAAGGTATGTCTCCCTCGCGCAAAGAATGGCTGCGCCGTAGACGCAGTAGTTCTGCGGGTGATTTGCCAGCTTGGTCAGATGATTTGGACAGGATGAAAGAGGAACTCAACGACAAGGAGAAAGCTATCAATGTCCGCAGAGCACAGAAGATGGAAAAGGCATGTTGACACCCGCGCTTCGATTGCAGAGTCTTTTTTTCATGACCGCACTTTTTTAGTTGTTCGGCATCCCTCCACCGCAGACCTTGTATCATACTCGTCACTCGCCTTCACCTTCGGTCCTGCCCAGAACCCATCTGAAGAGGTCCAAGCCTCTTCCTCAACCATCCTCATCCATACCTCCTAGCCAGCCTTCGTCTCCCATCTATCAGCAGCGACATACCGGTCGCTCATCCTACAACAAGGGACTTGAGAAGGCTAATCGGCCCGACACGGCGGAGTCTAGCGCAAAGCTTCTCCCAGACAATGCAGACTGTTACAGCTATGATGAATCTTTTGTTCTCCAAAGCTCACTTGTGTATAATCACTATGAACATTCCCTTAAATCTCTTGGCGATATTCTTGATCGCGTGGGTTCTCTCCTTGGATTATAACCTCTACAATCTGATCTATGGTTTCATCTAATCATAGGATGACAGAGAATCCCTTGCGGAACTCCACCAATACCTCAACGATTTTGATGGAACTTATCCTGCCAATCCTTTATTGTCACCTGTCCGCAAAACATCCATGATGGGAGACCAGCGACTTTCAAATGCTTCTTCTATTAGATCACAGCGCAGGCGCTCTCTTCCTGCCTGCACTTCTATGCTCTCTATCGCCTCCGAATGTAGCATCACTACGCCCAAACCGGACTTATCAGACTTTCAAGTTCGCCGTCGTCGTGCTGCAAAGTTGACCCAATTCTTTGGTGTTGATTACCGGGAGCTCTTTAATGACGTTGTCGAGAGCCTCGAGGCCGGCTTGGAACATGAACACAAACGTGGGACTCTACGAGCAGAGGAATTGCAAGTGCGTTCCAAATTATTCAGCTGAGCTTGTTTTTTTGACTCATTTGATTACTCAGGATCTACTTGAACGACTTCGTAAGATCAAGACGAATCGCAAAAGCTTTTTTTAGGCCTTTCTTTGAAGATATTATCCAGTAATCGATTGAATTTCACATTGCTACATATCAAATTCATACTAAAGCGGATGGTATTGGCACTACTCACTCTAATGATTCCTGCTGAAATATTTGTACTATAACACGACTAGTTCGCCACTACATGAACTACACCAAAATACGTGAGAATCATCCAAAAATTGATGTTGACTTTGTGCTTGATGATGGGAAATTTCGAAAGGAGACTCGGGTCTCGAGTCAACCGGAGAAAGAGGTCCTGATTGAAACCCAGCTACTACTACCTCACTTTCAATTCGAGCTTTGAGCATGCTCAGGCTCACTTTACGTTTGTGCCGCGTCTCAGGTGTCAAACTCTGGTCAAATATAGAACGCGAGAAGGCGAGAGGTCGTTGAGATGAGCTGTAAGACGACCTCCCGAATTCAGGACGTGACTGTACTCGGCTCGGTGGCCGGGAGAGGTAGTGATTGGGTGAAAATGATCGTTGGTCCAATCCTGAGCCCGGTCGTTTTGACGCAAGCCGAGCCTCAAGAGAATGAACCTCTTTTTGTAGGGCATGGGCTCGTGCTTCAGCATCGAACACTGAGTTCTCAAGTGCCCGGATTTGTGACTGAGAAGCTGATAGGTCCAAAGCATGTTGTTGTTTCAACGAATTTAGCATCTCCTCATTGAACGATGGTGGAGAACCGTTGAAGGACAATGACGACGGTTGGTTGTTGCGTAGTTGTTCCACCTTGGCTGTTTTCGTCGCTAGCTCATCTCGTAATAGTTCAATTTCTTTCCTGGTTTGATCCAGCATACTTTCCTCTTCTTCCTAGATATCTGTTTAGTCATTGGCATTCATCGGTGATCAGATCACATTACTTGAATCGCTCTACGCTCGTTCAGCTCGTATCGGAGTTTTGTAATTTCGGCTGCCTGAGAACGCGAGCTATTTGACAATTGTTCAATCTCCTTGAGCCGAGCTTGGGCATCCTGGCGTAACGACTGGCGCTCCACCTCCAAGACAAGGGTATTATTCAAAGCGTTATCAAGCTCCTTCTGAGATTCTGACAACCTTTGCTCCACTTCGGAGGACGACGTTACCGCCTGCGACCATTTTTGTTCTGCCTTTATGAGCTTGTCTTTCCACTCCCTCCGCAGACCCTCTGTTTCCTGCTTGGCCTCCTCTAGGCTAGTCGTCAAATTTGCTATGATGCTGTTCTGATCACGGAGTGCGCGTTCTTGGTGTGCCAAGTTTTCAGAAAGTTGGATCTTGTCATCGGTAAGCTCTACGAGTTTTGTCCGGAGCTCATCGAGTGAGAGCATAAGGTTAGTACCCTCGGTCTGCAACCGCTGCTGCGTCCTCTCGGACACATCAGCGCGTTTTTGTGCAGTTCGGAGATCGTTCTGAAGAGTATGAACTTGTGTCTTCTGGTTACTGATTTCCGCTCCCGCAGAAGCAAGTTGCGCATGGAGCACCGTGATCGTCGCATCCTTATCCTGACCGGATTTCTCGAGGGAGGTTTTCAGACCTATCAGGTTGTCGCGTTCCTCTCTGATTTGTGTAAGTTGTTGAAGAACAGACTCTTGCATTTTTCGTAAATCAAAGATCTGAGTTTCCAGTTTGACTTTGGTGTCCGCAGATTCTGATAACTGAGCATCAAGTGCATCTTTCTTGGCTTCGACAAAAGAATGAGTCTATGGTGACATCAAGGACTGTGCATAAATAAATGAGATTTTTGAATGCATACACGCTTCAGCCTTGACAACTGAAACTCAAGTTCATCAGCACGTTCTTGAGTATTCTTCAATGAAGCTTCTACAAGTTCCAGTCGATCGTCATTTTGAATTTGCTCTTCCAGTTCCTTCAGGATCTGCTGAGATCGCTCTGCGTCCTTACGCGCTTCTACGGCTGAGGCAGTCGCCAACTGCAGCTGACGCTCCTTTTAATGACGTTAAAAAAACGCGAGAATAAATGCAAAACATGGTGTATACTTGTTCCCTCGATCTCTCATTCATCTCCTTCTCTCCTCGCTGCAGCAACTCAAGCTTAGAGGTAACTAAATTAATCTGATTGTGGAGCTTCTCGCACTGGGATTCAAGGTCAGTGTTCTTTGTTTTCTCCTGTCCCAAAGATTCTTCCGCATTATTAGCCCCTAAATACGGATCAGTGCTTGGAGTGAACTTGGACCATGAATCCATACTTGTTTCCACCTCGATGAGTTTATGAATTTGACTAGTAAGCGCGGTTTTCTCAGACACGAGTAATGAGATAGTCTCTTCGTGGTTCTTGAGTTGAGTATCAGTTTCCTGTCTAAGCTCTTCTAACTGAGACTTAAGACGCGTTCTTTCCCGTTCTAATTCCACCTGGAGCTCCTGAGCAGCTTTAATATCTTTCTGAAATGTTAAATGGTAATAAGAAGCGATGAGAGAGGTCAGACATACCCCTTTCAAAAATCGGTGTCTGCTGCGTCTTCTCTCGAAGCTTTGCTATCTCCGATCGTATAGATCCTTTTTCATGCCGTAGATCTTTCTCTTTCAGCGAAAAACCTGGTGAAAACCCGAGTGAAACCTCTCTGTATACTGGAGATGGTGACTGTGTCGATGAAAGGAACGAAGGAGTTGCGACCCGTACAGGAGGTGAAGGAACTGGTGGTAAACTGGTGCTCCAGGATACATTGTGGAATCAAGTTCATAGATTAGCGGACAGTCTTGTTAATACAAGGCCTGAAAATAAACTCAGGGAAATACATACATGTCATCACTGCTGTCTTGCTTTTTCTCCCCTCCTAGAGGCTCTGAAGGTGCAGGAGTTGATGTCCTTGATGGTAGAGAAGCAACATCAGATACAGGTGCGCTAGACTCTATTGCTTTCTTCTGCTGTCTCTTCTTGAGCTATGTGAATTGCATTAGATAGAACTTCGGTTTCTTACAGTCGGAACAAGCACATACCATCGCTTTGGCCCTTGCTGCCTTCGCAGCCCTGTCAACTTCAGACATTCCTACAACTATAAGATATGGAAAGAGAGAGAGAGATCCCTGAACGATGTTTGCAAACAACGTAATTCTGATGCCAACATCCCCGTTGTTTGAGGTTAAGGTTTACGTTTACCTACAGTATAGCGATAGCCACGTCATAGCTTTTGAATGATGAATCCAGAATCTGGATAGCTGATATATACAAAAGCCGGAATAAAAGTAAACAAAGAGCAGTAGAAAGAAGAGGTATGACTAGTAAAAGGGGAATCTTTCTGAAATGGCAACCCAAAGTAAATGATGAGACGAAAGCGAGGTAGACAGTGACAAGTAGAAACCATGGGTCCAGGACTTGCAAGTAAGTAATAGATTTAACATAAAATGGCACAGGTTATTGCGGAAGACTCGGACAGGAAGAAAAATAAAGTAAGCAAAGTGCCATCGGGATATCTCAAACTAACTTACGCCCACACCTGATGATGGTAGCTGTCAGATCGATTGACATTGACAATAATACAGATACTAACTTTCAATGTGCTATCCCAACTGCCTGTGCAGAGGGCCATACCATCAGCACTGACTCCAAGACAACTGACACGGTTTTCATGCCCAGTCAAAACTCCAACACGCTCACCCTTGAGCGTATCCCAAACATTGCAAGTCCAATCATCATATCCGCCAAATAGAATACGACCAGAGATGGAAAATGCGACTGAGGTGATACCACAGAGAATATTATCATGAGTGAAGGTATTAAGCTCGCGGTCAGCACGGATATCAAACAGACGACAGGATGCATCATCTGATCCAGTAGCAAAAGCATCGCCATTCGGGAAGAATCTAGAACAAGAGATTCAACGAAATTGCAAAACGGCAGAGCACGTAATACTTACGAGACGGCGTTGATGTCGGACTCATGACCAGTGAAAGTCTGTGTAGCTCGTCCTGTGCGAATATCCCAGAGTTTCGCCGCGGCATCGCAAGCACCGGAAATGAAAACATTGTTATTGCCAGGAGCAAGGGACAAGCTAAAGTGGAAATCAATATCAGTAACATTAGCGGTAAAACGGAAACAAATTACCTCATTACATCGCCAGTATGGTCACTGAATTCGATGACCCGTACACCAGCCTCAATATCCCAGAGCATGCATGTCATATCTCCCGAACTGGTGACAATTTGACGGTCATTGATGAAGCGACAACAACTAAGGTAACCGGAGTGAGCACTCAATTCGCGCGCTCCTTTAGCATTAATCCCATCCTTATTGTTGAGGCTGTATATGGAGCAGATATTATCAAGACCACCACAAGCAACGTAGTTGCCGGAAGGTGAATAGGCACATGTCATGACCCAACTGGAACGCAAGGGAATAGCGTGAACTTTGTTCGTGGTGTAGGCATCCCAGACAATCAGCTTTCCGTCTTGCGAAGCAGACACGAGATGTCTGCGGTCAGCAGCCCAGTGCATAGCATAGATCTTGGCAAGGTGCCCACGAAGGGTGCGACGAGGGCGCATCACGATACGGGGTAAGGGATCAACTTCTGCTGCCATTGCACGCACTACAAGAGACACCGAGCACAGAGGTTGAGCTGAGACGCATCCTGCTAGAATCTGGGGCCTTACAGCTTGTATCAGCGGATGTTTCCTTTTTGGCACGTATTTTCTCCTTCAAACTTTCCGCCTCACGCCTGGCAGCAGCTATTCGCTCCTGGATGTCATTTGCTGCAGACGCAGATGCTTGCTGCGACATTTTTGAGAAATTGAAAAGGGGAGATGAGAATGAGCGTTAGTGCGGGGTGAGCAATGTGGAGGACGAAAAGGGGCAGATGAAGGTAGGGAACAAAGAGATATGTGGGAAGATTCCTGTCGTTGGCTGCAACGCTCTGTTGATGGAATCCCCGCGTTTTGCCGGACCCACCTGCGTTTCATTTCCCGTCCTTTCCAGCTGGTACGTGCGCTCTACTTCCCGACGTACCCCTCTGTATTTCTTTCGTAACAGTTACAGCTAAGGTGGCCTGCTCGAGGCGCTGTCTGCACCACTCGTCGACGTTCTGTGCAAGCAAGCTATGCTTCGGTCTCCATTATATATAACATGGACAATGACCAATTCTACTCTTCTGGAGCTCTCTGCGAGTGCTTTAATTCAGTGGAAATATCTTATGCCGAAAAAAATGTGCCAAAGTGGATGTAATCCAGGGAAACATCCAGCGCAATGAAATCACTCATATCTGTGAGTCGCTGAGCCCAACGTTCAAAAGCAAGACCGCGGTATTCAAAAGGTCTTTGATTAATTCTGAGTCCGCTGTTTCTTGCGGAGAAATTACGGCACACAAACGTCTCCTCTGGTTGATATCCATCCCCAACTTGACTCGAATAAAGGAGCCTCTTGTCCAACTTGACTTCGTAACCTCAAAGTTAGCACTCGCCTTCGATATATGGCAATCATCGTTATTTTCAATGGCAGATTTAGCCTGCTTTCATGCAACTTCGTGGCGTCATCATAGCTCGACAAACACAATCCACTGGTCTCGAGCACCTCTGTCGCTTCGGAGCGTAGCTTATTAATCTCCGTATGTTGGATTCTACCGCTTGGCCATTAGCCACCTCAAGACCTTCTCCGGAGTTCATCTTCACCAGAGAAAGTATCCACGCGTTCTGATTACCTTTTCTTCTCTGGACGTTCATATCATGAAGTTAAGGAAACCGCGGCCCGTATGATAGCATGACGATGGTAACTTGTCTCACACCTGCAATATCACAGTCCTAAATTTGTGGGCGCAGTATCGCTCTGGTTCAGAAGCAAATCCATGCTTTAACCGACCACCACTCTTCTCCCTGTGGCATTCCCCATCCCAATGACTTAATCCAAGAGGTTCCGGGGAAAATTCTGGATCGTTTCGCTAAGGAGCCCATTTATCCTCAATAAAAGGCTCAAGTTCTTGTCAAACATACTAAGTCTCACCAGTCCAAGTCATGTCAGATAGTAGGTGCCATCTCAGACTCAATGCAACATTTTCTGAGATGCATGGTCACCCTGCTCTGTAGCTGGAACATCTGCTTTAAACAACTGTGAACGCCGATATCTCCTGTTCGTGGATTACCGAACTGACGACAGAATAGATCTTCAGGACTTACGTTGCCTTTGCGTCCTTTCTTGGATTGACACAGTCGATGGCCCTAGTCATGAGCCGCTATGGACCAGTACCTGTAAGAGTGAGCGTTCTCTCGCAACCTCTGCTTTCGTCGGTCTGATTAGAGGGCTGGCCTGAAGTTCAAGGTGAACCCCGTGGCATAGGTCAAGGATCAAAGAAGTCCGTGGCGCGGGACGCCGCGGCAAATATAGCTCTGGCATCGCTCAAGCAGAGAGGATTTGAAGGTGGTGCAGCCCAACAGGAGCTCGGTGGCACATGAGCTTGTTGTGAAATACATCGTCTGTTTTTGTCTCTCGTCACTCAATGATGCCACTAGATTTGGTGTCCGACCGAGAAAACACGACTAAATTCCTTCGTACTTACCGGCCACTCTAAGAGAGAACCCTCACACCCCCACTGCTGCTTGAAGTTACTAGATCCCCCTTCATTTCCACCCTACAGTATCGAAACGAGTCATTTTGGTGTTCTCGTGAGTTTGTGGGTGTGCCACATAGTTACCGAGGTGATTGAGAATGCTCGTATCGTAGTGTACGAACACATGGAACAATAGGTTAGTAGTAAATTACATTGTCAATATTTACTTGTACAATGTTTCGTAGCATACGGACACTCACTGGAAGTTCGACTCTTGTGTTGAATCCTAGGTACGTCATATATAGCAGGAACAATATGAAAAACTGGCATCCTCTACATCACTATTGAGACCATCAAGAGGCAATCACTAGCTAATGTCTTCCGTGTCAGGAGTTTTTATTTTTTTCGTCAAAGGAGAATTGCGATCCTGAGTATATGCATTAGAGTCCACTCGGTCACCAGGCAATCGATCATAGGATCTTGGCAGGATTTTGTGAGTTTGCCGAAGTCTTGTACCTGGACTCAAATCGCTATTTCT
>Ga0157357_1000815_pt1 | contig 13164 bp, 13 predicted proteins | sample AttcapACBM1_FD_111485 | JGI IMG/M metagenome (GOLD analysis project Ga0157357, IMG submission 111485) | Fungus gardens microbial communities from leaf cutter ant in Botucatu, State of Sao Paulo, Brazil - Atta capiguara ACBM1 | ecosystem: Host-associated > Fungi > Mycelium > Unclassified ... | reverse complement strand
TATCCGATGATTACGTAAGACATCGCGGAATATCACGGAATTGCACAGCACAGTTCTGCGCAGCATCGCACAGGCGGCAACTCGCAGTTCACTAACTGTGACGGTAAATGCTACCCGTGTATCGCCTCGACTCGTGGTACTATGACTAGATGTATTAACGAATCCGAAGACCTGTGTTGCAGCACAATCCAGAGGTCGTCACAGCATGTTGAAATTGAAACAGTCATAAGTGCTGAGCTATGATAGTGGTGACCAATACACCGCTTTTTTCATGCGAAAGAGATAAGGTTTAATTCCGCAGGCGCTCTTCCGTCTCTGCGCGTTTGCGATTGAGTGCGTCAAGTCTTTCCACCTTGGTAGCATCATATGCAACAGTCGCCTGATTAAAGCTGCCAAAAGAGTCAATAAATCCAGCTCGATATGAGTGTCAGACTTCAGGCTCACGGATTTTCCGGCGATTTCTGGAATTGTTTGTACAACAGTTCCTGTATCTGTGTTAATAGGCTGAAAATGAAAATTGTATGACCTGTCATACTTTGTATTGCGCTAGGCGGAGACCAGGGTGCTGGAAAAATTTGAGCCATCGTATACGCGATCTAAGAATAAGAGACCCCACATCCTGTTTGATTTTAGAAAGTTCACGTTCCTGATAAGCCTCGAAAACAGCCTAGGAACGAATGTCAATCAATGGCTCATAGCCTTGGTTATCTCACATACCTTAAACCGACGCTGTTTAATGCTGAATCAATGGCTCTGAAAAAACATCACAAGTCGCACAGCACGGACCTCGGGGTGCCTCTCCAGGCCGGCCGCCTGTTGCCCAAGACTCGCTTTGTCCATCTTGGCAGTCACAACATCCAGCAGCTCCAGAGCGCTATCAATACCTGTTGCACTATAACTTTCCTGCTCCCCTTGGTGCCTGTTGCTGCTATCTGCTAATCCACCTCCAGCAGCAATGGCTCCTGGACCAGCAGGCCGGGCAGGTTCGGCCTTTTTCTTTTGACCAGCCTTCGGTGCAGTTTTGACTTTCGAGGGTGCTGTGGCTTCTTCTTCAGCTAGGAGTCTAGCGCTCTCCGCTTTCCTTGCGAGATCAGCTCTTCGTTTCTCCTCCTTGGCCTCCTTGGTCGCTTTACCCCCCTTCATGCCTTTGTCGACCCATGATTCAGCTTCTTTGTGTTCCTAAAAAAACCAGGTGATGAGCGCATGAGTACTTGCTTAGTTAGCGAAACCTCACCTTTTCTGCTGCTACCGTTGCCTGCTTTTTTGCTTCGTTTTCTGCTTTTTTGGCACGCCCTGCTTCTTTTTTTGCATTTCCCCCCTTTCCCGGTGGCATGATCGGAGTCTAGGATAGTTACAAGTCGGATGAATTATAATTGAGATTGCCATTGACCTACATACAGATATAGCCAGAGATGAAGGAGCAGTGTATGACGTGATTAGCTAAATCTTGTCTTTTGCAAGATATGTCCCTTTTCGAAACTGGTCTGATTAATCGGTCATCGTCAGAGAGCGAATTGGTTTTGATACCATTCATTAATCTTGCACGAGTTCCGACCAACCGCCCAGTCTGGAGCGTCACAAGTTGCTATATTTCAACATTCCCTTATTTTTTGTGATCCTATAATTCGAGGTAGGTGATTCCACGATAGCTTCGAGCAGCCGTTTGTCCTGTGGGGATTTGCTTAGTATTCATGATTACCCAGTACCTAAAGCTTTATTTTATTGGTTGATCCTCATGAACTGAACTCTGTAAATTCCTTCGAGATAAAAGGATTAGGGAAGCCACTTAGTTCCACACAAAACTGCAAGATATACTGGCATTCAAAGTTTCCAAGAGTCGCAAGTACACAAATACATGACATATTATAACGAGGAGTCTCAGACCACAATTCCGGCCATTCTATGCGTTTCGAGCCCACGCCCAGGGACTATCAGCAGAGCCCTGCTCCTGAGCAATTCTCTCGAGTTCCATATTGCGCGTGTTGGATGAGTCAATTTGATGGTTTGAGCCCCCAATAGGGGCCTTGCATTCGGGGCATCGTGCACTTTCCATGGCACCCCCACACTATGAAAAAAAGAGAACAAGTGTACAATCAGTCCGAATCTGGACTGGCGATCGAATGTCACAAACCTCAGTGATGACAAATGTATGTCCATTTTGACAATTATAAAAGTGCCCTCTGTGAGCTGCACAAGTGATATCAGCCTCGTCAAAGGAGAGGTAGATAAAGAGAACCCAACATACAGAACTCAAACGACCGGACAATATCTTCAAGTTCCTGAGTCGAAATTGGTTGGTAATATCCCCCGTTCTCAATCGAATCCTCAAGCTTGTCACATTCATTCTCCCATGTATTGACTTTCTTTCGACAGTTTTCGTTCAGCCATTCACGCGCTTCCTTGAGATCAGCGAAGGTGGAGGTTGCAGGCAAATTCTGAAAATAATTCTTCTGAATGATGTTGGAGCTTTGTTGCATGAGATACTTGTGGCTTCTGACATTCCTCGACAATTCCTTTCGAGCCAGTGGACTATCTAAGCCCGTCTGGAACATCTCTGAACGCTGCACCATAATTCCCCATCTGAACAGCTCGAAATCAAAACGAAGTTTGTAAACAGAAGCACGTGCAACTTGGCGAAATGCTGAGGACTCTGTTGCCAAAACTATCGCCTTCTTCGCGTCATTGACACACGAATTGTACAAGAACGTGACGAAGGAAGCCCACTTCCCGCGGCAACGCAGCGCATCAGCATCTTTGGCAGTCGCAGTGAGTGGAAGAGCTTCCACTCGTGTTTGTGCGAGCTGAGCAACAAGGGCGCGGATCTCAAGGGAGAGAAAGTATGCTTCAATCTGGAAGCGTACGTCGGCTTTGGGGTGAGGCTGCCCAATCTTTTGTTTCACAATAGCAAGAGCGAGAGGTTCCGGGGTATCGGATATTCTCTTTGGACCATCGGCTATCGCTCGTAACTCGAGTCTGAACAGAGTGGCGAATGCAGCTTCATAGGCCTTAACATGTGCTCCGCGAGTGACTGCAATCTTCAAAACACGCCGGTAGATTTGAACAATCGGCTTTACAATCTTGTACCAGGCACGCGCCTCCTCCAACCCAATACCATGAACCTTCTTCATTCCTTCCAAATCCAACATCTTTGCAGGGAGAGGGCCATGGACATCGACATACGATGTCTCATCAGGATTGTTAATTTGCGAGAGGCTGACTTCAGTGGATTGGTAAACTAGTGCCTTGACTTGCTCCTCATGGGCGGACATCGCACAGGTGAATTCTGTAATTCCAGGAGTGCAATCTTCGAGCGAACGTGACATAGTTCCAGCAACATTCTGCTCGAGAATATCCAGCGTCGCCCGCTTAGTGACTCTTCCGTAGCGCAGTGCAGTGATTGGACCTCGACAAGTTGGGCAAGTGGGTGGTGTTTGATAATTAATCGGTGGCGAGTTCGTAGAGAGGAATCGACCCATTTCGTCAATTTTATAGAATGCGCTCATGTTGCAATGACCGTCAAGCGTCTCCACCGTGAATATGTGCCCACAAGCAAGAGTTATAAGCCGGTCGCTGACATCGATAGAGGTCAAATCAATATCGTTTAGGCTTCGCTGCATGATGAAATCAACGATGTCAACCTTGCGTTCTTCCGGTAAGCAGACGATGCATTTTTGCATCGTACATATTTCACCACACACTGGGTACGAACGACAGTTTGTTCAATCAGCTTCCAGGGCCAACGAGTTACTTACCAGACGGACAGGGATGGCCACATTCCAGTAATTTTCTGCATGGTTCATCACATGGCAGACGGGAACAAATCTGAGGTGCCAACAAGTCAGGACTCAAAATGATGTCAAGTAATATCGACGTACTGAACCGCAAACAACGGGGCATGTCATGTGCGCGCATAACCAAGTGCATGGCTCCATACAAGGACTGCAAGGTTCTGAACATGGCTTCGGGCACCTGTGGTGCACACACTGTTGACGACACGTCTGCTGACATGATGCGTTGCAGTTTTGGTCCTTGGAATGACAGTCCAAACCACACTTGTGCTCGCAATAAAGCAAGCGTTCGCAAGGATGAGCAGCATGATGACGACGCAAGATTTTTCCAGACAACTGAAGATTCTCATGCTGGCTGGTGAGCAACTGACATTGAGAACAGGTGGATTTGCAGGACTTCGTGCAACACTCAAGGGGCTCTGCACAAGGTTCCAAGCATCGTACAGTGCTTGGATCTTTATGGCATTCCATCATGGCTGTATGTTCACATCGTGGAAGTCGTTTCAGAACTTGTTCGCGGCATTTGACAGATCTGAGATCCTCAAGCATGTAGCTATAACATACACAGGTCAGCGTAATTATCCACGAGTAGTCACCAGATCCCAAACGAACCAAGGTACTTTTTCAGCGACATGGCCACAGGGGAGGGATATTTGATACATTGGAAAATGACATTCGCCACATTCATCAGAACACCATTTGGAGCAGGGATGCTTTCGTGGGCAGGGTGTACGATTACACGGGGCTTCACACTTGACATTGCGGTGGTTGTCTAGCACAGAATGACACTAATCGTGGCGTAAGTTGAGACTCGAATATTTTTTCCTATCAAAATACATACGGCCGAAGGACAGATGTGTCCACAAAGAAGACGAGCATCACAGGGAAGGACACAACCGCCATTGGGTGCATGAATAGGGATTTGTCCTGGTTGAGATATCAGTCTTGCCTGCTCGGGATGTCTTGGGCAAACAATTGGAAAAGCTGGTCCCACTTGATCCCTGGCTTCCAGTTCGTCGAGAATCGTCGTCCATGTTGGGTTCTGACGTAAGTTTGCAGCATTTCCCAATATGTACAGGCCGTGCTTAGCCCGAGACAATGCGACATTGATACGATTCGGGCTCTGCAACATATTCGTCAGAAATACCAGATAAATAGAGTAAAATTCACCTTGAGGAAGCCGATTGACGTGGACCCGGTGTCGATTTGACCAGAGTTCCTCACAAGTGAGACAATTACAATTTTTGCTTCTTGACCCTGGAAGATGTCAACAGTGCCCAGGCGCACCTACCAAATGCTCAGAATCTACACCAACTCCCACAGCTCTCACAGGGGGACTTACATGCTTAGCAACGACAACTTCTTCGTACTCCACATCTTCTTCGATTCCCTGTCTCGCCAACTGCTCCGCATCCTTCTCGTTGACAGTAACGGCAATCTTGAGGTCACGCAAAGCGGCACGAACTTTCTGTAGTTGACCGAGATATGCACACAAAACAGCAATATCCCCGGGTCCGTCATAAGAACCTTGTTGCAGAAAATACACAACAAGGTCACGAATCATCTTCACCTATGAGACTGCTCAGCAATAGCAATTAATCATCCAAGAATCATGTTCCTACTTCAAATATGTTGTGTTTTGAAACTGAGTCCTCGCTACCAGTTTCCTTGTGCAAATGATTGAAAAAGAATACGTCCTTCCGCATTCCTTGCACAGCTGGATAGTTCAATACGTGCTCGTTATCCTCAAGTTTCGGATAGAGAATCGTCCTGAAGACATGTTACATCCAGCAGAGCAGCAGCGACGAATACACATACCGAATCAAGTGTGAGATTTCTGGACGCATTCTACGCTGTACATTAATCTGCGACATTGGGAATTGAGCATCCGAGAGCCGCTCCATGAGTGAGCGGTCAAATTTGTACAACTCCCTTCCGACTACGCTGTCCACAGATAATGCTGGGAAAGCCTCAGAATTACATTTCTTATTAAGTCAAAGATAAGCGCACTGTAGGTTGCCAATGAAGGTCGAAGTTGACGAGGATCACCAATACAAATGAGGTGGTGAACTGAATCACGAAAATAATGAGGTCAAAATAAAGGATAGGTTCTTGACACACCTGACGGAACCAGGGACGCGAGAATGTGAGCTTCTAAAACTTGTCCAGCTTCTTCGACTATAAGAACCTTCGGTTCAATGCTCTGCATTGTCATGTAAGCAATAGATTTGCACAATCAGAAAAGTGTTTCCCACATTGAGGAGTGAAGTGAGAGAGGCTGCACCTGCAGAGGACTGATCAGTGTTTCTCCTTCCAATGTCATGTTCATATAACGAACCCGTTGTGGTACATGCAATGAGATCAGTGTTACGGAGGATGCGGCGTCGAACCTAACAGAAGACAATCAGCGTCGACAATTGCATCAAATTAAATGGAAGCATTTTGCCTCGTCCCGCATGTCATTGTACTCTTTGCAAGCATCCTTGTACTCCTGCTTCATTCGAGTGTATTGATCAAGTTGAGTGTCATATGCTATATTCCGGATATTCTGCTCCCACTCCTCAGCTAGCCTGAGGCGCTCACTTGCCGACATGGACCAGACATTGGCACAGTCCAGTAGTTGTGTAAGTCCCCTGTCCTCACTCGGCACAGGAGGTATTTGTCCCTCAAAGCCCAAGATCGTGAAGAATGCTTCGGGGTTCGTGAGCAATGATTGCGGCGTCTCGGTTGATATCGTAATATCTGCGTCTACATGTTGCTCTTCCTTTTGTTTTTCCAGAGGCATAGGTGGCTTCTGCTGGATAAACTCGAGATCGAATCCTTGGCGCCAAAATCCATAGATCGTCCCCGAGATTGAGGACTGGACTGTACTTGTACCCTTCTTCCGGCTCGTCACCTGTGTAAACTCACCCAACTCCTTTTCTTCCTTCTGCTTCAACTCGACAAGCCTTGCAATCCAAAAGGGCGGTCCTCTGAACCTGTCAACATGTTCGGGGTAATCAATGTCCAAGTATCGTTCAATCTCCTCCCAGGACAAGAGTGGGAGCCGGATTGAAGTCATCGTCTTAGTGATTGTCTCCTCCAGACCCTTCATTACACCATACTGCCGCTTCACGGAACGATCCAACATTCCCGCAGTTGCGAGCCGCTCTAGCTTGCTTAACGTGTACTCTGCGATACGGTCGTCTGATGATCGTGTGCCGAGACGCACAATTTTCTCTGTAATTTTTGCATCGAGGACCGAGTTGACCATATGGTCAAGGGCATGGTTGGTAAAGGCAATGAGTACTGCATTGTCCCAGAGTCAACGTGTACGTATGCTTCTATTTGGAGGTTCACACTCACCAACGGGCTTGACGTTGCTGGAGAAGAGAACATGAAGTATCTCTTTTGCAGTATAACTCTGTTGGGAAACCTGGATTAGCAAGTATAACCACGAAAGATTACACCGTGTATACCTTTCCAGTACCAGGTGGCCTGAGAGCATATACAATGTGAGTTTCTGAAGTCGGAGAAGCTATACATCGAACACTCACCCTTGAATGAGGGACACTTCCCGAGTCAGCGTATCCATCACAGCATCTGCCTGACTTGGATCAAGTACACTGAATTTCTTCAGCTGATCGCGTGCCCGTACAACGGCCAATGGATTTGAAATATCCAAATTGTTAGTGAAATTAACCCCTGGCTTTGCCAAGCATTGAAGGTCAAACTTGAAACCAGGTGCACGTGCATACTTTGGGGGAAGTATATTGACAGCTTCCAATGACTCTCCGGTGGCAATATACCGCGAGAATGGTATTTCTGTCGGCTCAGTTGTCTGGAGTTTATGCAAAAACGGCCGTACGGACTCGTACATGACACTATTGTCAACAAGCACGGCAAATCTTTCCTTGGTGAAGTTCAGTCTCTTTCCACGTAACGCCATCAATTCCACCTCCTGTTCAAAAAATGAGACACGGACTTGAATTCGTCCTTGATCATGTTTTGAAGACTCAGCAATATTCTGACCGAAGGATGCAACGATTCCAAGATATACCTGGATCTTACGGCCTGAAACGATAATGAGCACTACAAGGCTGGAGCCCTGAAGGCGGCGGCTACGTTCCCATTACGCAAACCGCTTCTTTGCGTCCTTGTCGCGTGCAGCGGGAGGAGCATCGATGACAAGTGTGACTACAACTCCATTGCGGTCAGCCTCTGGCGGGCCCGCTAGAAACTCAACGTTGGTGTAGACTTGGAAGAACAATGAGTCGCGCCCCGATGTACGGTATAAGCCGCCATTCTGTTCTAGTATTTTCTCGAGTTCCGTCATCTTACTTCTCTGCAGCTTTGCTTCCCACTTCTGGAGAAGATCATCATGGATAGCATTGATGGACGCTCGAGTCGTTGAGCTAGGCATTGGTATCAAATGTAAATGAATGTCAATCCAAGAACATAGACAACACTTACATGAGCTCCTCACGTAGTAGGCGAAATTGAATGTCAAGATGGCGTTCCATAGAACCAGCCGGGAGATGGTGAGGGGCATCAGGTTCAAACACAGGCATATATGGTGCAACGGGAGAGAATAGTTCGGAGTGTGTGGGAGCAATACGGATATCTTCGATCATTGCGTAGTCATTATCATGACGCCAACCGTCAACACGAAGCTCGCCTGGAGGTTCATATATTCGCTCAAGCTGGGTATTGCGGGCCTGGTTACGTTGAGCACGAGTGATGGTCAATTTAGCCAGACCCTTCTGAAGTCTTAGGACAGTGCCACATTCTCGCTCAACAATCATGAGAAGACGTTCAATCTCTTCGGAAATGTGATCAATTGTAAGATTGCGATGTTTTTCAGGGGCGGAGGTGATTGTGTCCTGAAAGCGGGCAGGTGCTGCTGAGACATCACTTGCCCAGGTTCTGAACCATCCGGAAAATTGTTGAATAAACTCTGAAACACTGGAATGATTACGGATACCATCCTTGTATCGTTGAAAATATCTACTCAGTTGATAAGTCCAGTTCATATAAACATAAACAGAGGCATAGCTCACTGAAGAAATGTTGTTGTCAGAGTCCTGAAAACGGTCAAACCGTCAAGAGTATTCTGTAGTGATGGCGTAAGGTTGGGAGTGGGATCTTTCCACGTTTTGGCCGTCATCATGGCTTCCAAACATTTTTGAAGTGCTGCGAAGATGTGATCGTGGTTATTCTTGATAATAGCATACAAGACACTGCGAAAATGTTCATGAAAGCTTAGCAGGAATAGTCATACGACTCACTTGATGTTCTTGTGCAACGTAGATTTGAGAACGAGGTCAGATGAAAAGAATTGGAATAAGGGAAAATAGCCCTTCTGAAAGGAGAGCTTGCCGGTTGAACATCCAATGGACACGTCGACAGCCTCAAAACGCAGTACGTCGCCAATGCGGTGGAGTGCGTTGCCCTAAGTCACTGATCTCACATGTACAGATAAACTGGAAATGAACAACGTACCTTAACAACGACTTCTAAAAACTCTTGCGCTTTTTCCGTGTTCTTTTAGCATTTGGAATCATAAGAACCGTCGACCTTTCATTGAAATTGGTACATACCCATGATTTATTCCTGTCGTTCACACTTGCTAGTACCCTGACAAACTTTTGAGCTTGAGTAGCAGTGTCAAAGCTGTAGGTGTCCCTCAAAAACTCCTTCAGATAGTTATGTACCTCGCTTGGGTTGAGGTTGTATCGGTCCTCGTGCAAGGACCCAGTGCTGATTGCAAGGCCCTCAGATGAAAAGAAGTCAATAACGCTATCCCCACCATCAACTGCGGTAATTTCAGCAGTTTGATTTTGAGCACTAGCATCATTGGCTGGTTTAGTGTGCTGATAGGTACATTCAAAACCTCGTGCGCAAGCACCGGTCGTCCAGAAGAAGAGACATGTATTCCTGGGAATATCAGCCGATGGATTGCCCGGATACCGATGCGACTGAGGAATTCGAGTGCGCGTTTGCGACAGCGGGGAGACCGGAGGCGAAGTTGTGCCGATAGTATGCACGAATCGACAGTATTCGCCTCTGTGGCAACCAGCAGAACTATTGAAAAACTTACACTGCTTCCGCCTCTGAAGCATAAAGGCTAGTGTATAGGGAAAGGACAGAAGCGCAAGATGAGAGGTACGGCCACTATTCTTGTGCGTGAACGCAAATATAGATGAAAAACACAAACGGATTACTGTCGAAGCACACAGAAAACTCAGTCGAACGACAAGTGAGTCTGACGTCCACAGCTTTTCTCATGATGCTTTATACAATCAGTGAGCTGGTCAGCAGGTGACTGCTGCGCTGTCAAACTGCCAACTGAGTCACACCAGGCGTTCTCCACGTGGTCCAGTTTTTCCCGCACTTTTGTGGACAAACCTTCTCGCTTCAACACAGGGGCACTGAGTTATTTCTATAAATGTGTTTGCCTCACTGCAACCTGGAGCATTATTATCTCCTAGGAGCCTTGGACAACTGTAAATGACTAGATTGAAAGGAATAAGACAATAACTCACCTGTGGGCAACTGTAAATGTCAAAAATGCACCCATAGAGTGATATAAATCACTTCTAACACAACCATGTGATTACAGCTGTCCTTTAGATGGGCTATCAATGCTTGTTCTTCTTCTTCTGTGACACATTATGCATTTTCTTCTTTCTGTTTTGCTAGGATCTTCTTCTCAGTGTTTGAAGAGAATGGGAACATGGTGGGAGATATAGCAGGAGACATGATAATAAGAGAAGAAGTAGCAAAAATTTTCTTGTTAGAATTCACCAAAGTAAACTTAGTTGTTTTCCCATTTTCTTATTTATTTATTTTTCCTTTATTTTCTGTTTCTATTTTTTTAATTTGGACTTAACCAAGGAATTGTAATGTGATATTACATCATCCCTTCTTTCTCTTTAACCACCATCTTGCATGGTAGCACTTATTAGAGACTTTGGGAATAAATTCTGTTCTTTCTCAGCTTTTCATACTCCAGAATCCAATATGACTCATTCTAGTGATATCAACATGACCAGTGAAATTGTCAATGTCATTCTCAAGAGTGCTTGTGACAATTATGACAAGGTGAGAGGTCATACAATGACTTCTAACACACATAGTCCTAAAACTGCATCTTTGTTCTCAAGCAAATGTGATGAAGATTACACAACCAAAGTTCAGCAGGAAAGCGATAACATGGTTGAAAATGACCCAGTTGTTATGTCTGACAACCCCCAACTAGAATATGCTACTCCAAGTAGCCAACCTCATCGAGTCAGCAAAGCATCTGACCTTCCCTCCAATGTGAGGCCACAACATGTTGATAACACTCAGCCTACCCTTAACAACTGTGGCACAGATAATGGAAATGTGTTCAATGTACAGCTTTAATATGATGTCAACCAAGTTTTAGACCCAGAGTCTTGGGATGATAACTTCAGGGCTATTTTGATCCATGATTCTATGGAACATCTGGCCTCCAACATCAGCAACATCAAAGAATCTTTGAGAAGAATCCAAAAATATATTCTTGGTAGGACAATTAAAAGCGATAATGCTAATAACATTAAGGACCTCAAAGATGTCAGTAAAGTAGCATGAGATTTAATCTTGTTCCTATATGAAGCTCATTGGGACAGCCTTTATGTCAACAACTAGAAGACCTTGTTTAGGAACAAGGTCAAATTGAAATTCAGTCCAATGGCTTTAAATAATATAAACAACTCCAAGGGGAAAAATAAGGCAAATTCTTCTTATGTCTCTATTCTCCCTTCCTCCATCCTGGCCAAGTTACTCAAGGAGTTAAACAAAATCTCCAAGTTTTTCAAGAAAAACCCCCCTTCCAATGTCAACAAAGAGTCATATGCTCAAGCATCCTTTAATAGTTCTAATTCTAATGGTATTAACATGGTAAGAGAAACTCTGAAGATTAAGGAAGCTTTTCCTAGTCTTCAGAACAAAAAAATCAAACAAATTCAGAAAATTATTAATGGGATAACCAATCCAAAGCCTTATATCAACATGACCATAAAGAGGCCATCACGCAAACAGGTCATTATTCCTATAAGCCTTGATAATGCTAACAACTTTGTCAAGGAATCTAGCATTCATATCACTAACATTAACAGAGCCCTTAAGAACATCAAGTTGGATGTTATGGCTGACTTTATTTGAGTTGAAAACAATGGTATTGTTATTGTCACTAATAAGGTTGCTAACCTCTTAAATCTTCAAACAATTGAGAACTATATCAAGAGTGCTTGTTCCATTGAAGCAGATCATATGGAGTCTCTGAGTGTTACAAACTCAAGTCCTTAGAGTTGGACAAGTAAATGAACCTTGTATTGGAACAAGAGAACTCAATAGAGAACTCTATATAAGATTGTCTACCTTATATACTAAATCCACATGGTCTGTGCTAGCTACTTCTACTTTACCCTAAACAGCCAGGTGTTAGCCTTAAAGTCAACATGTGCAACACATATTATATGACATCATCTTTTCCAGAACCTTCTATATTCTTTCATGAATTATATGACTTGTAACTGTTACTGTGACTGATGTGTGATAGCATGATCTTGTCACTCTAATCCTAACCCTAAGTTCTAAAAATAGAAAAATAAAAAATAAATCAGAAAGAAAATGAAAATGAAAAAAGGAAATGAAGATAAATAGAGTTTACTGCTTTTAACTTTGACACCGAGACTTCCTCAATTGAAGTCTTACTTGAAACTTATTGGCATTCCATACCTTTCTGAAAAAACTAACACATGTATTACTTCTGATGAAGTAGACAACATTTTAAAGAGCACTCACATTTTCAATGATGTGGTCTTAGTATCAAAACCAAGAGTTATTAAGGTATCTCCTAAATTCAATATGGCCATTGTTTGGATTGACATATGGGACACACAAAGTGGCATGAAAGTAAAGAGCCTCATCAATAAGAGGTTCAATGTCAGGAGTTTTATTACTACTATTTGTGGTGCCAACATGAACCCAGGTGTTCTCCAATACAAAACTACTGGAAATAGGGCTATTCTTTAGATGTGTGCAGAGTTTAGGGGGCCAAATGTGTCAAATGTAATGGGCTCTACCAAACCATCTATCACTGCCAGTTTGTGTGGTGTTGTAAAGCTAATAACAAGACTAACTCTCTCAGATTAGAAACCAAGAAGAGCAAACCATGCCCTCATTCCTTCAAATGTTCAAACTGCAAGAGTGAACACCAAGCAGACTCCACCAATTGCCCATTCTTGTTACAAACTTAAGACCTTAGAGTTGGTCAAAAGGATGAACCTTGTATTGGGTTAACATAAGAGAACTCAATAGAGAACTCTGTACAGGATTGTCTACCTTATATACAAATACCTAATGG
>Ga0157357_1000814_pt1 | contig 13179 bp, 14 predicted proteins | sample AttcapACBM1_FD_111485 | JGI IMG/M metagenome (GOLD analysis project Ga0157357, IMG submission 111485) | Fungus gardens microbial communities from leaf cutter ant in Botucatu, State of Sao Paulo, Brazil - Atta capiguara ACBM1 | ecosystem: Host-associated > Fungi > Mycelium > Unclassified ... | reverse complement strand
TGTATTCTGAACTTGTTGAGATCTCTGTAGTGTCAGAATTATGAATGTTGGACTTGGTTTTATTTTTCTTTTCTTATTTTCTTCTTATTTTATTTTATTTTATTTTTGCTTTTCTTTATTTAGGATTAGAGTTTAGTATGCAGTTACTGTCACAACTGTCACAAACTAGTCATGATGTGTCATGCAAGTCATATGTCACACATCACTATTACTGTTACTATCACATAATCACATGACATAATAGAAGAAAGTAGAAGATTCTAGAATAATGATGTTATATAACATATGTTAATATTAAGGCTTACACATAGTCATTTAGAGTAGGCTAAAGTAGTAGAGCACAGACTATGAGCTATTAGTATATAAGGTAAACAATATTGTACAGAGTTCTCTATTAAGTTTTCTTATATTAATCCTAATACAAAGTTCTTATTCTTGATTTATCCTAAGGTCTCGAGTTTTAACATGTAGGTACTAGTAGGCTTACAACTAGTCCTATCTCACACCATTTACTGACTACTTATCTTATTACTCTATGTAAACAAGTCACAATAAACCTGCAGTATAAGCTTTTTACCTGAAAGAGTACAAGTATACTACTTCAACACCACCTAATTAAACAATGAATATATTTAGATAATGATCTAGGTTTAGTTATTATTGTTTATAGCAAGTCTTTCAGTAGCTGCTATCCTTCTTTTAAGCCTAGAGTTTAGCTATTTCTTTATAACTAAAGAATAATATTGCTTCTTGGTCAAGGATAAATAGAGAGTAAAGAAAATAGAGAAGGCTCTGAGTTGAGCAGTCTCAAGAAATAGGATATTGAGTTCTAATGTTATAACTTAAGTTCAAAGTTAGGATAAAAGAGTAAACTTATATTGTATATACTTTATATCTAGTCTATTCTAAATATTATTAAGAGTTATTATATTCTCTCTTTACTAAGTCCAAACTAAGAAAAAAATTCCAAATTAAAGTAGAAAAATAAGAGAAACTTAAATAATATTTGTATAAGTTTTTATACTTGTGTCAGAATTGCAAACAATGAACTCTATTTTATTTTCTTTTTATTTCTCATTTTTATTTTATTTTCCATTTTATTTTATTTGAAAACTTAGGATTAGGATTTAGTATAATATTACATATAACTGTTACAAACTATCACATGGCATGACTCAGTGTCACACAATGCTGTTACTATTACATATCACATGATCATATGTCATGATGGAACATTATAGAAGATTCTGAAAGAAAACAATATCATATAGCATATTTTACATATATTGACTTTAAGAATAATATATAACTTTTTAGGATAGGCCAATAGTAGTGTAGAATAGACTAATAGTCTAGTATATATAAGATAGACAGTTTTATACTAAGAACTCTATTGAGTTCTCTTGTGATTATCCAATTCAAGATTTATTCTTTTGACTAATTCTAAGATCTTAAGTCTTAACAACTTAGCACAACTCCAATATAATTCCACAGACTTCTGCTCTTAAGTATGAACCACACCCAATAAGAAGTATAGCTACAGCATATTTGTTTTGTGATAATAACATGATAAACTCATGAATGACATATGTACTTTAGAGTAGGATTATTTATTAGTAGATTAGTAACATAGACTATGTAATATTATTATATATAGTATAGGAATACATTGAGGACTTCTTGTTAAGTTCTCTTGTGATCTCCATAAGACTTTTTGCACTTAAGACTACTTAGTGGGCTGCCAACTATTTTTGATTAGTAATTACTACAACAACCTTTAAAAACTCCATCTTGTTCTCTTAGGATTTTCTAAAGCTTCAGAGTTTTGTTATACTTTTGTCCAATTGCTCTAATAATAATACTGTAAGATGCTTAGGTCATCCTGACTAGTAGTAGCTACAATAATATTATTGGTAGTAGTTTCTCAAATATATTAATACTCAGCCACTTTTTATAAGAGAATTTACTACTTTGTATTCTTAATTCTTATGACTTAAGCTTAGGTCCTAGTATTGAAACAAAAAACATTACTTATATTAAGTAATACAAGAGAACTCAATAGAATTCCTATAATAAGAAGATCTATTTTATATACTATGAACAATGGTCTATTTACTTTTAATATAAGCCTATCCTAAAACTATGACCTAATTCTTCTAGTATGTTTTATAATATTCATTCAAGTCTATACTTGAGAATTCTGATATTGACTCCCTTTTATATTTTATATTACAAACTCTAATCTCTATTGTCAAATTCCTAGAGTTTATTATATTAACTCCACTATCTTTATATGTTGTGACAATCACTAACCTAAATAGTCAATAGATCACTTAGTAGTCTTAAGTTGTAAAGAGTCTTATAAAGATCACAAGAGAACTCAACAAGAAGTTCTTGATATATTTCTATACTATATACTATTGTTACATAGTCTATGCTACCAATAAGTAATTCTACCCTAAAGTACATATATTATCTATGAATCTATTGTACTACTACTATAAGATAGATATGTTATAGCTATTGTCAAAGTTGTAGACAATGGACTTAACTTTATTCCTTGCTCTTTTATTTTTCTTTTCATTTTCATTTCACTTTATTTTGGGTTTTATTTTTATTTTTATTATCTTGAACTTAAATAAAAAAGTGTGAAGTGATATCATGTATGATAGAAGCATGATACTTATCACAGGGTGGTCATATATATCACAGTTATAGGTCACATGATCATGTGATACAGAGAAGATTATAGAAGATTCCAAAATAGGTGATATTATATAGTATAGCAATAGTATATTAGCCTTATAAAAAGTGTATGGATTTAAGGATAGGTTAGTTGTAGTGTGCATACAGACTACAGTCTGAAGTATATAAGGTAAACTAACTTGTACTTGGAACTCTATTGAGTTCTTTTGTGTTACTTAATACAAAAGCCATCTTTTGTCTTTAACTCAAGTCATAATAACTATACCTTTAATATTATTATTCTATATTCTTCTACCATCTTCTAAATTTATAATATCACATTATGTGACATATCATGTAACCACATTCACATGCCTCTTTATCAGCCAAAAAATAAATAAAAAAGAAAAATCAAATTAACAAAAATAAATTAAAATAAAATATAAGAGTTCAAGTAAACCATAATATTATACTCAAACTTCAACAATTACTAGTATCTATTTAATCATCATCCTATACTCTCTGTTGCTATCAGATAGACCTCTGTTATTTCCAATAAATGTTTTAGATATTTCTATCAAAGTTCTTAACTACTTAAGTACTATCATTTCTTACTTATACCAGTATTATTTTGCTAGATTGAAATATACTCTAGAGTATTTAGAATAGTTGCTACTTTTAAAAGATCTCATTCTTTTTCTTAGATTTTTACTGGAGATAAGTTTTACCTATATATTATCCAGATAATATATCTATATCTTAGGTTTCTCTTAAAGCTTAAAGCACAAACTCCATGTTTTTACTCTAGTGACTCTAACACATTTTATAAATAATGATATAAAAGCTCCAGAGCTTTATTTATGCTAATAACATTCTAGAAAGATATTATTGAATATTATTTAGGAAATGAGAAAAAAAGAAAAAGATTGGACTGTTAGAACAATTAAACAAAAATACAAAAGCTTTAAAACTCTAGGAAAACCTAAGAGAACAGAACAGAATTTCTGAAGATAACAGATATTCTGTATACTTTTACATGTATTGTCAGGATTGTAAACTATAGACTCTATTTTATTTTCTCATTTTTCTTTTCTTTTTAATTTTTACTTTTAACTTAAGGCTAGGGCTTTAACATAACATTACTGTCACAGTCACCACTATCACACAATCACATGACATAGAGAAGAACACAAAAGGTTCTGGAGCAAATAACATTATATAGCATGGTAACAGTATGTTAGCCTTGCACATGTACTTTAGAGTAGGGTAGCTGTAGTATGCATACAGATCACAGTCTGTGGTATATAAGGTAGACTAGTTTGTACTTAAGACTCCATTGAGTTCTCTTGTGATTACTCAATCTAAAGTTGTTCTTTAGTCTAAATCTTTGGACTTAAGATCATAATATATATTTCAGTCTATCAGATTATACTTACTTGAGTAGAATAATAATAACAGCATAGCCAGAGATAGCTGAGAATGGAGAAATATATTAGAGAATGGAGAATGAAAAAGAAGCTATTTGCACAGAAAAGCAGATAACAAATAGATAATAAAAAATGATAGATCATGGTATAGTAATCAAAAAGACTCAGTTACTTGCAATACAAATGAGAACTGAGGTGAATATTTATGAGAGTCTAGTATCTATGTTAAAACAATACATGTATGAAATAGGAACAAATGCTCTTATAATCAAAGAACAGTACAAGATAATATCCTATGAATAAGCAAATGTTATATTCAGACATGGAAGAGCCAGTTTCCTTACAATATATGTATCCAGTGTTCAATATCATTAGGCTCATTGTAGACAAACTCCAGACAGTATGATGACTGGAAGTCCAGAAAATAAGTCACTAGACAATGAAACACAGAAATGTGATCTATAGTAAAAGAGATCATGGAGCAGAGAAATGTCTATGAGGCTCATCTATCACAGAAGTTATGTGTTGTAGAAGATAGTCATGCCAACTACATGTCACATGGTCAAATCAAGAGGAGAAATAAAGTGAGAAACTAGAAGCACAATAACAAAACATAGATACTTGTATTTATAGTGGAAGAGGTCATGATTGGATGTTCCAGTTATATCTAACTGTTGTTAATCAATCAACAACGCCTGATTGACAGATGATGATCTCATTTATTTTTCAAATAGTTCAAAAATACCTGTTTAGAACAATTGAATTGAAAAATGAATCCATGATGATGATTAACACCAGCATCGTTGGATAGATCGACCAGCAAATGATTCACGTGCCATTCTCTTATGCTATTTCTACTTCTTCTACCAAGTGCTCTTATCTAGTTAGTACACATGAAACAAAAAAAATAATTCATATATTTGAACCTTGATCACGAAGGGTGATCAAACCCAACAAACTCGAAGGGGTCTGCACAGCCATACTCGAACTATCATACCGTCCCTCCATTGTCTTTCTCAAGTGCATTCTAAAAGACGACGAGGAGGAGGTGGAGGAGGAGGAGGAGGTGGTGGTGGTCAATGGTAAGATATGTTCTGGTGGTGACATAATGGAAGGTGGTAAAGGACGAAATGGGGGTGAAGAAGCAGCACCACCACTGATTTGTAACAACATTGTGGCTGCGTGCTCTTCCTCCGGGGTACGTATGAGCAAGGGAGAGGATGATGAAACTCGGCGGCGTGTTGAAGTGACAGCAGGGCGGACCTGAGTGGACGAAGGAGGAGTAGGTAGCTGTAAAGATGGAACCCAATCTCCATTATTTCGAGTATGAGAGGAAGAGAATAGGGGTGGATCTAGTGTATCGGGTAACCATGATGAAATGGGTGGAAGTCGATTTTGAGTCGACGGGTGATCTGGAGGTGAGGACTCGTGTGGTGATGGAATTCTGTGAGTGGGATTTGGGTCATAACGCTCCGTACGAGCGCGCTTGGGGGGAGGACTAGGTGCTGGTTCTGGTTCTGGCTCTAGCTCTAGCTCTGGCACTGGCGCTGGCGCTGGCTCTGACTCTAGAGTAGAGTCATGCGGGGCGGCGACATGAACAAGTTCACTGCAGTTAGAGCAGAGTGAGTTGGCTTGCTCGAGTACAGTTACACGCTGCAAAAGATCTTGCATAAAAGCGACCGTTCGTACAAGGATTTCGAGCTTGTATTCTCGCTCTTTCTCTTCTTTCTTGCCCGACTTGGGTTTCGGTTTCTTTTTGTCGACACCATACTCCCCATCGTCATCGTTGTCGTCGTTGTTGTCATCGTCGTCGTCGTCGTTATCATCATCATGGTTCTTGACATAGCTAGGATCGGCATTGTCGTCAGAGTTGTTGTTGTTGCTGTTGTCTTGTGACTTGGCCTTGCGACCATAGTCGAGAGGGACGAGCGCCTTCAATGTTGCCAGGGCATTGTTGATTTTTGTGCGACGAGCTTTTTCGATGATGGAATGGTTTAGACGTCGCTGAGCCTCCCGGGCAGAGCGAGAAAGAGGAGCAGGTTTCCTACCGCGTTTTGGAGGAGAGCTGGGCTCGAGGACTTGTTTGGGGAGGATGAGCCTGGGCTGTCGAGCAGGAGAACGGGGACGTTTAGCACGGCGAGGAGGAGGAGGAGGAGGAGGAGGAGGATGGGGGCTGGCAGCATGCAACATTGTGGATCTTGTCCCTCTGGATCCCTCGCCAAATTATCAAATATCTGCTCGTGTGCCGAGAAACGTGCCACACACACACACAAGCACACGACTTGGACCACATCTCCCCTGATTGGCTCGTTCCCTGGCCCACGTTGGCCGATGAACGTGCTTCACACTCCACTGGGCCACATCACAAAAAAAACATTGTTTTTCATTCCAAGTCTAGCTAGAAACAAAATATATCACACCCAAGAAAATCACCGGCGTACCCGTTTCCTACCAACATGCACATCATCCACTGGTGTACTCGGTCGATCATGGCCCGATCTTGTCGTTGTCGTTGTCGTCTCATCTTCCCTCAACCGCTTCTTCGATGGCACCATCTCATGAACATCACCACGATCACTCTCTCGTGTAGCTGACATCATAACATCAGACTCAGGTTCAGCATGTTCAACATGAGCTCCAGGTGTAAAAGGGCTGACAACATCATCTCGCATCCGAGTCGCCTTGGGGGTATCTGGATCTTCCTCCTCTCCGTCTTCAAGCCCCAACTCATGTCGTTCTTCATCTCGGTCAGCGCCTTCGTTTTCACCCTCACCCTCAGGATCAGGATTCGAACGTGTACGTCTTCTTCTTCCTCTTCGGAAAGGTCGAAGCTTTGGTCTTGGTGGTGGTGGTGGTGGTGGTGGTTGCTGCTGCTGTTCATCATCATCATCATCAGTATCTCCCAAACGCTCAACTTCCGATTCTTCATCTGCACTTGAAACCCCTCCAACACCCTGATCAACAGCTTTCCTTCTTCTCCGACCTTTGAACAACAAATGTCAGTCTCACAACTTGCAGCAAACTTTTTTTTAAAAATCCATTCACCTTGACCCTTGTTCATCACATTATTCAATTTCTTCTCATACCGCCGTTGCGGTTCCCAAACTTTGAGAGTCGACAAAACTTCCACCTTGGCTTGATCAAAAACTTGATCTAGATGCGCCTTTCTAAATAAAAATTAATAAATTAAGAATTAAAATTAAAATTGCCCACATGAGAAATCACCACGCACATTTTCAACGCATCTCGATTCTGGATCGAGCTTAAGAGCGGCTCCATCACTCGGAAGAACAACAAACTTTTCCTCAGATTCTTCTTGTTCTTCTGACACGCCGCTATCCTTCTAGCAATCCAATTCAACAAGTTGATTTGAATCTGCACAATATGCTGCGCATCGAGTCGTTGGACAACCGCTAGTTGTCCGCCACGGAGTACAAAACAACTCCCAAGAAGCTTGGCGAGTTGGACAGCACTATACTCATCCTCAACGTACCCATCCATAACAAGAGAAAAGGCCTAGTTGTGGTAACATCATGAGAACCAAGACCATATCCAAAAGAGAGAGAGAAAAAATAAAAGTGACAATGACCTCTTGGATAACCTTCGTAACCACAGTGACAACCGTTTCACCATTATCACCCATCAGTCCCTCTTCTCTCAACACATCAATCACAACTTTAACACAGGTATCAAACGCAATACCCATCCGTCCATAATGCGCCAACAACACAGATCCATGATTCACAGAAACAATTCCTGCGCGAATCGCTCTCAAAAACGTGGATATCACATCAATGAATAGGTATTCGCGCTCAAGCCACGACCGAGACTCCGTGTTCACTAGTTCACAAAAACAAACATGTCAGAAACTCTGACCTCCCAGAAATTAAAAAAATGCTAGGAAAGGACGCTACAGTACCTTCTTTCTTATGACCCCTTTTCTTCTTCTTCTTCTCTGTAACTCTAGAACGCTTATCATTCTCTTCTCTGTCCTCCTCTCCACTCATTTGTTCATCATCGCTACCACGCTGAGATGACATCTCGTCACGATCAGCATCACTCTCCAGAAGCTCAGCAAAACGTTCAATCTCAGCTTGAATATACCCAGCACAACGGTATTGCATTTCATCATCCAGAGTCAACACCAGAGAATCCACTTCTTCTGCTTGTCCATAGTCTAGATCCGGATTGAGTTGACGAGTCGGTGCAAAGAGAACATGAAGGTCAAGAAGATACTTAAAAGCCTAGAAAAAAAGAAAGCCCACGTTCAGGTCACAAAATGGGAGGGAAATCTATTTTGAAAAAACGACGTTACTGCGTGCTTGACACCCTGAGTCGTATTCGACTGCGTCCCAATCGCAAATTCAACCAACTTTTCCAAGAGAGAATCCCGTTGTTGCTTCACAACACCCCTGACCTTGTCCTCATCCGGTGTCAACTCTTTTCGAGGCCGAGTCCTTGGTACATCCTTGCTTTTCCAAATGACATGGAGCACCAGCACATGTAATGCTTGTTCAACCATCTGTTTATCACAGCATCAATACATGAACAAAAAAAATCAAAAATGATGGAACAAAACTTCACCTCCTCTTCCTCCTTATACCCTAACCTACCCCGCTCAACAACAGCACTCACAATATCCCAAACACAGCTCTGCTTCCCACTCTCATCCTCCTCCATCCACGCCGTCAAATTCCTCACGCCAAACAACACACCAATCCTCAAACAATGCGCACCCAGTGCTAAAACTTCATCCTCCGCAAGTGTCGCAACCTCGATCTCATCCCTTCCCCCTACTGTATCACGCAAACTTCCTGCCAACTCATCTTCTAGTTCAAGTATTTTCGCATTGTTGGCATTGGACAGCGATGTCGCATCTATGAGGTATCGAATCGCACCTATAGCATGACTAAGGACGGTCACTGAGGTATGCGACATGAACTGTTTAATAATGTCGTCCCAAAGTGCGTTATATGCCTGGCATCCTATGTAAGTTTCTGGGTAAAGAGGCACAGAGGCTCTCACGCACCGTGATCATGCGCATTTCGAGATAAAGATCGACGTTCATGAAAGTAGGTATCACTAAAACATTAGCGATCCGATTCTGGTCGGTCTGATACTTGATGAACAGACGCGGAAGTGCTTGGATAAGTTCTCGGGAAATGTCATTAGCAACTGTCTCTTCCTCTCCCTATCCCGAAATTTAGATAAATAAAAAGAACAGTAACATAACTATGGATATCCACAAACCTTTTTGCCTCCACCAGTATCTGCTTTCGTTTGTCGAAGAGAAGTAACCAAAATTTCCAACAAAATTGTCTCCTCGCCCTCCTCCAACCGCCAACTGTCAACCACGGTATCCCGCTCAGGAGGTGTCAACTCTTTTCCATTGACTTTAGCACCATTCTGTGTCTGAGATTCATTCGATCCCGAAGAATGGTCAAGTAACAACATATCAATGATTTCTTCCCAATCCCTCAACAGGTCGACCTCGTCCCATAACGCCTCCACAGCCAGTGCGATACGATTCTTCTTGTCTGTACCGACAAGAGCAAGCACTTCCTTCCGTCTTGACACCCGTCTAGAACGACCGTCGATGGAATCATTTTCTTCTTGACCATTTACTAACATATCATCACCATTTTCACTTTCCTCCGCATCTCCAGCCAGCTTACTGAGAACTTTCCCCCATTTCTCAAGTAAAGCTGCCAGTGTTTTGAGTCCAATTCTCTCTTTGCTACGTTCTTGCATATTCTTCCAACCTTTACCTCTTCGTCCAAGAACCGACCTTTCTTCCAAGTTCTCGCTCCACACCCTCTTTACAAAACTGCCAACAACTTTTCGTACTTTGACTTCCTCGTCAAAAACCAATAAGCATAATTTTTCCCGCTCTTCCTCTTCCAACAGAGATTGAGTATCGATGGCTGCAAGTACCTGAATGACAGCAACTCGAACTGAAAGTTCAATATCACTGGTCGCCATCTCAAGCAGTCGAGGTTTGAAGCGTTCAGTAAAATGCATCAGGTTGCCAGTGTATTCCACCTGACTATACACTGACGAAAGCGACCTGACTGCCTCCAAGCGGACGTGGGTATTGGTATCAGAGAGGACCCAGCCAACATAACGAAGGTATGAGGCATTCAAGAAATGTTCTGGATACTTTTTGAACCAGTGTCCAATAGAGCGGACACACTCGGCACGAATGTTATAGTCCAAGTCACGATATCGGTGTACGAAAACGCTGAATGCTCGATGAGTCAATCCCTCAAGAAGTCAAATTGGATACACACCCATCCACCGTTTCCTTGAGATATTCCGCCAGCTTTGTGCGTCTCTCCCTAATCTCACGAGCTTTTACCTCCAACTCCTTATCCCTCGCATTTGAACCTTTTCCGGTTCCTTTGCGCTTCTTCTCGCCCTCCCTTTGTCTGCTTACAACCTCCGCCTCTTTGTCAACAGCAGCAGCAGCATCACATAACGACGTTTCGATTTCGAGCGCTACCACTGTCGCCGTATGTCGGAAACTGCGAATTTGAGAAGACGACATTGCAATCACCCATGTTTGCAATGTGGACATGAAGTCTGATGTATACAGAATCCCAAGGTCTGCCGTGGATGACACAAGGCGATCGATGAATTCGGAAAGGGATGCACGGAAGGGTTTGAAGATGGGAAGTTTGGAGGTGAGCGGATAAACTGGGGAATTTTCTTGTTTGAGGACTTCGGTGAAATCGTCGAGGACATCTACAACACCATCATAATCGACAGCCTGGTTGGCGTCAACCGAATCATTGCAGCCACAGCAACGAAGAACGAGGTTGACGAGCTCTGCCTGGGCTGCTTCGGGCGATTCCTGTAATGAACGAATAAAATCTTGAACTGAATCCTGCAGCGCCACTGTAGGGTCAACAAGAGCATCTGTAAGTAATGTCAGTTGTAGGGCCAGAGAAAAGGGCACGGTTACGCACTGAAGAGGGTATTGTCGGTGGCAATTCTGGTTTCTTTTGCGATTTGCTCGGCATCGTACGCTTCTCCCTTCTGCTTCACACGGCGACCTCGCTTCCCAGCAGGTTTACTCTGCTGTAGAGCGGTGGCTGTCCCCTTTGGTTTCCGTGGACGCTTCGTTTTGACCCTGGGAGATTCTCTGACCTTTTTCCCTGTTTCCGCCCGCTCTTCGTCCTCTTCTAGAGACGTATCACTGGATAATTGACCTTCTGGTTCCGTTTCTGCAGCTCTGAGCCGTTTAGCGGGAGGTGCTCCTTTCGCTTTCGAAGCAGGACCGTTGGTGCGGTTCCGTTTCTGCTTGAGCCCCTTGGGCCTTGCGGAATTGTCTTCAAGAGCAGATTCCGATTGAGCTTGCTGCTCATCTGGTCCTTCTGTATCCTGCACATGGTGTCCAGCATCTGTTTCGACCCATTTCCGTTTACGTTTGACAGCGGCCGATCCACCTGGACAAACGGTAAGTCATTTAAGAGTTGTGTTTTCGAGATATTACCTGAGGTAAACGGTGTCACCGTTTTTCTTTCTCGTTGTGAGCGTCGGGGTCCCGGCGTAACGACAGGCGAATCGTCCATGCAGAAAAAGACAAGAACGAACGAGCGCGTCGAAACCGCGATGTGACCTGCTTATCTAATCTCGAGTCTATGTTTATCTTAACAAACCATGCGATATCATATAATATTCCCAGTACCACTGTGGATGACCTGGGTAATATGTGAATGAGTAGCATGCATGAGAAAATATATGGCCATAGGTTTTGATAAGAGTTTTCCAACCCATTGATGTCCTGAAGACAGTTTTGCCCATAAAGTCTGACAGAGGTCGACACGTTATCAAGAAACCTGATACATGATAAATGGCCTCAATGAACCTTACTTGTCCGCATCAAGGAAATAACTCAAGCTCTTTAGAGTAACATGTTTTTGATAAATTCTTAATCATTTTGAATACCTCACTGGAGACCGCGCGTTGATGACATAATTCAATTTGCTCTTCGGTCCTTTTTCACTAACGATGACTACTGCCGTTGCAGCCCCTTCAAAGGGTGCCGTTCTACATTTATACGCTGCAATGCTTCGTACTTCTCGATCATTTAGCTCATACAATTTCCGGCACTACTTTGTCCGCAAAACCAAAGACACTTTTAGGAGTATTCAGGCAAGTATACTAGTATACAGCCATTTCCAACTTGCAAACCGAGGTTGAGCACCGTATCCTTAGGCAGAAGAAGATCCTCAGAAGCTGCGCACCATGTACAATGATGCCGTCAAGGAATTCAACGTCATTCGGAGAAGTGCAATAGTCAACCAGCTATATGGAGGCTGGAGGCTGGCTGTAGAGGTCGAGAAAAGACCCGAGGAGGTTAAAGAGCGAGGGGACACATAACTTTGTCTTCAAGACTTGTCCATTTTCTCAGCATATGAGCATCAAATACGAGGAGAAGACGCTTTGCAGATCTGGAAACTGTTTCCTCGTGGTTGTCTGTGCGTCTACTAGTTTATCAGCTGTTAGATCAAAACGATTTCATAACGTCCTCTTAATTGGTTGCATGCAACATTGTCCTGTGGTCGGTGAACCGAAGCCCACTCCGCTATAAATATAAATTTGGTACTTTCTGGGTGAATTTGTTGACTGGATAATGTGCCGACATTCGGGAAATGATTCAGCGAACAAGGGTTGGGGGACGAGGATATTGAAGTCTCATGATAACTGGGCCGAGAGAAAAAGAACATCACACCCAGGATTCTCTCCCCTTTTGCAAACAATCCAACTCCGGCCCAACCAGATGGCCATATCACTTGGTCTAATTGAACGGATGCAGCCACACAGAGCTCTGCACCTATTTTTCGTTACACACCTCGGGACGTAGTTTCAAATCAAACATCGCATCGCGCTTGATTATTCCTTTCGTTATGAATTACTCAGAGTCACCAGAAAAAGCCAATAGAAACGCTGATCAGGATTCACCTCCCTTTCTTCAGCTGTCAGCCGATGGCTTGACCCCTCTCTCTCTCTCTCTCTCTTTCTTTCTTAGTACATTCTCTCTCTTTCTTTCTTAGTACATTCT
>Ga0157357_1000809_pt1 | contig 13233 bp, 9 predicted proteins | sample AttcapACBM1_FD_111485 | JGI IMG/M metagenome (GOLD analysis project Ga0157357, IMG submission 111485) | Fungus gardens microbial communities from leaf cutter ant in Botucatu, State of Sao Paulo, Brazil - Atta capiguara ACBM1 | ecosystem: Host-associated > Fungi > Mycelium > Unclassified ... | reverse complement strand
TGTGAACTTAAAGCCGAATAGAGGCAGGCACTCACCTTTTGGAACATAAACAGGCTTTTCATCAAAAATCTTATGGAGGGAGTCGCTTTTTTCGCTGTTGATTTGAATGGCAGTGATCCTTTCCTGTGGTGCCAGTGGCGACACGACACAAACCTGATTATCTTTCAGAAATGCCGTCGCAGATTCACGCTCCACCATTCGATCGCCCGGCCCCGGGCATCCCGTTAAGAGAAATATAGCTCCCAGCCACATTCTGTTTTTCATGTTTACCGCTCCTTCCCTGTTACGATTTTCTGATAAAGCAAGGGGACATCCTGCAACATATCTGCCCCCCTGTACATACCCATGCGCCCAGGCCTCTGATAGAAAGACCACTGACTTATCCCATAAACCAGCAGTAACCAGTAATCAGCTAAAACAGAGGCTTGCTGTTCAAGAGAGTAATCGGTTAGCTTGTCTTTATCTAATCTGTAGGTATATTCAGCAGCCCAGCTAAATGCGCCCCGCATTCTCACCCATTGCCCGTGCTGATGTTGCCACACGTGCCCCAGCTCATGGATGAAAACATATTTATCTTCGATGAAAACAGAGTGCGCGGAGAAGTCTTTTTTGTACATGGTTTTTCTGTACCACAACTCTCCGTTAGGGGTCATAGCGTAGTTTTTTTCTGAAGTCCGAATGGTAAATAACTGTCGCAATGAATCCAGACACGACTATATACTATTGAATCACCAAACACTCTTCGAGCCATTGCTATCTCGCCTAATGTCATCCGCCGTAATGTTCCTTCTTCTGCCTGTGCACTCATAAAGACTCTCCTTGTATGATGTATCTCAGATTATTCAGGCCGGATAAAAAGCGCAACTAACGCACTTTCGACTGAGGCTCCTTATTATTCGCTTGTGGTGAGAGAATGCAAGCAGCCGTCAGGCCATATCACAACGAATATATCAGATAGTGGATTTTTTCAGCATGAATTTTGGCAAATTTTAAATGCCCCTTAACTACCTCATTATACGGAATTGCGGCAGTATGCATTAACGACAATATAAATTAGCTTTCCTTGTAACGTAGCTTATTATTAGAGCGGTGGAATCAGAGGAAAAACCTGACAACAGTATTATAACAATGTTGTCAGGCCACTCTCTGAATAAATTCAAAAAACGCCGGAATTACAACTGACGCTGCTCCAGGCTGGAGAATATCGTCTTAATTTCACCTTTTAAGCTTTCTCCACGGTATACCATCGACGTATCGTATCGTTGATACTTCTCATCCCGGGTAGCGCTAAACCAATTGAATGAACCTATACATAATAACCCGTCGTCACCAATTACAATTTTACTGTGAACACGATTAACCAGCTTTGCTGCAATACCCATCTGATTAAGCTTTTCCATAGCATCATTGAGACGCTGCAGCTTGGCTTTGTACTTTTCATAACTGGCGTCCTCAGTATTGAAACTTTTATCGGTGACCACAGTGATGTCGATACCACGAGCGCGTGCCTGCTGCATTGACGCAAGAAACCCCGTATCTTCCAGTTTTTGCCAGGTTAGCCATGGAGAAACGATGGTGATTCTTCTACTGATAGTGTCAAATGTCTGGTTCAGAAACGCATCATGTTGCTCGACGCCATGTAAAGCAGAGATTTGCGTTTTTGCTGTACTAAGATCGTGCCGCTCTTTTTGCTCAAACTGCAATGCATTATCGGAAGAGGCAAACAGGTACTTCGCCAGCAGACCTCTCGGTGAAGAGCCTGGCTGGATCTCAAACAGGTCCATATCACCAAAGACCAGGAAGCTGTCTTTCGCGCGGGATACCGCAACGTTCAGCATGCTGCTGTCGCTGTCGATAAACCCTCCATCCTCATGTTTTGAATAAACCGGAGAGAAAAGCACAATTGCCCTTTCTGCTCCCTGCAGCGAATGCACGGTTCCAACGGTAAGCGAATCCTCATCGCCGCTACAGTTAATATCAAGCCGGCGTAATGCCATTTTTATAGCACTGACCTGCGCTGAAAATGGCGTCACAACGCCAACCAGTTTGTGCAACGGTTTATCGTAATGGCGCTCAATATCTTCTTTGTGAGCCGCAAGCCATGCTGCTATGGTCTCAGCTTCAAAGGCGTTGTAGCGACTTCCACCGTTAGACTGCATACCTCTGCCATCAACATGCAAATAGCCCATTGCCGGGAAAATCGTCTCTTTTTGTTCCCCGCGCCTGGGCTGCAACTTACCGTGATAGCTGAGGGTATTACAGTAACCAATGATGTTGTCAAAACAACGACGATGCTCGTAAAGATACATTCCACGGGCTAAATCCGGATCGTACTGATATCGCGAGCTGAACTGCGCAACTTTCATGACACTGCCAGACGCAGCGCTTTTACCTGAGTCACATACCAGAGCATAAGCTTCAGTGAGTTCTTCCTGCGTCCCCCCCGAAAGGATGTTCTCCTCTACCATATTGCCAATATCAATTGCTGGCAGGCTATTCCAGATAGGCGCGATCTGTTCTGTATCACCAATCACTAACGCTTTCTTTGCCAGTGCGAAAGAGGCTGCTGCAACCTCGGGAAGCACCTGGCCTGCCTCATCAACGATTAATAAATCGGCAAAGTTATATAAATAGCTATCATCGAACTTCTTCCCGCCAACATGTTCTTTGATGAGCATATGCCGAGGCAGCATAAAGCAGGTCATCACAACACATGGTGTGAGCTTCATCCTGCGCTGCCAGCGAGCCTTAACAGTTTTAGCGCCGTTGCGTTTTCTTTCATTTTGAAGATTATCGATGGCAGCCATATCCATCAGCCATCGACCTTCCCAGTAATGCGTTGCCAGCAGAAACGCAGGGAAACGCAGCTGTGTATCGGCAAGTTCATCGGCTTCGTTCAGGCTTAGCTCCGATACGCCAACATAACCCAGTGAATGGGTAATTTCACACCAGCATTGGGCAGCTTTCTTTTCACGTCGCGAAATCTCTTCAGCAAGGTCAATCTGCTGCTGATATCCATCCTGCTCTTTGTTCGCTTGTGCAATAAGGCCATCGATAAAGGCATCAATTCCATCAGGCAGCGCCCCCTGAAATGCTGCCATTCTGGCGCCAAACGTAGACTCTAAAAACAGGTTCATTTGATAGTGGCGTTTAGTACGAATAGCGGGAAGCCAAGAGAAGAGCGCGAATATAATCGACTCACCGGCTCGATATTGCTGCCACTGTTTTTTGCCCTGCGTTAAAAGTGAGATTTCATTTGTTCTATTGAGCAGCAGCGTTCTCTTGTCCTGCAAATACAGATCGAGATCGTCACTTATGGCACGCTGTTCCTGACGGATTGCGTTTAGTCTGTTCCACGCAGGCTCAATTTGCTTAAGCTTTGAAAAAACATCAGCTAAACGGTCATGCAAGAGATTTACAACGTGTTCTGGAGAACGACATTCCTCAGCGGGAAAAGCCATCCTCGCTTTTTCAAGGAAGAAGACCTTTGCGTCTTCAGCATATTCAAGGGATTCAACACGCTGGAAAAAATCCTCCGTCTGATATTTTTGTGCTGCCTCTGCCCTTCGACCTGAAGATGGGAAATAAGCACCAAAACTTTTCACATCAGGGAGCCAACGCCCGGCCATGGGTCCGGAACCGGCAGAAAAATCTTTACCAAAAGCCTCGATGATGTTGGTCACAGCCTGATTATTTGTTGATGTCGCGATCAATACCGGCGGTTCGGTTTTGTTTAAAGCAGCTCTCGCCCATTCAGTGGCAATAATCGAAAGAACCAGAGTGGTTTTGCCCGTTCCAGGAGGACCGTTTACAGCAAGAACATCGCCCGGCTGTTGAGTGAGATAGTGGCTCAGAGCATCTCGCTGCGCCACAGCCAACGGGAACTTGTCACCGGAATGCCCCAATCGCTCACTGAGCATCGCATTACTGGCAAGGAGCGGCTCAACAGGAAACTTATCTTTCGAGGCAAAACGCGCCAGCAATGGCACCTCTTTTTTGCATGACAGCAGATGATCGTACATAGGCAGGATATGAATGCTGGCACCACCTGGCTGGCTGGCTTTAATAACGTAGCCATATCCAGCCAGTTCATATTGCTCAGGTGATTCGAGCCATTTGCCAGCAACAAATTTTAAAAGTTCGCCTGCATCTTCAAGATACTTTTGCCACAACGCTTGATGACGAGTATAACGCTCTTCGCGTTGCTCATCAGTCTCCTCACCGTTCTCATCCTCGTTATTAGGACCAAAAGTGATTGAATTATGAGTGGTTTTGTATCTGTCGTACTGATCCATCTCACCAATTGAAAAGCTTCCCTTCGGAAGTGGCTCAAGCAGGTCACGGGGTACAGTGGCTGGTGACGCAGGGAACAAAAAACCTTCGCGGTTAAGCAACGCGGATGTCACAAGGGGCGTAATAAAACCGGGCGCGCCTGTCGTGCGTTCTTTGCCATGCTTTAACAGGCGTATCCATACCTGTGGTCGTAACAACACCTCAACCGTCTCAACCTGGTTGTCTTCCCCCTCAAAGAACGATTGAACAATTTTGTCATCCAGTTTCCCCTGATCAACGCTCATCCACTGCGTGAATGACTCTTCATCTTTACGCTCGAATGTCCCTTTACCCGACTCGGCGTCAGCCAGTGTATTACGCCAGTACGAAGTGAATCTCAGAGTATTGCTGTCCATCGCTATCCCGTAACTTAAGTTAAATTATTCAGATAAACCTTGCTTATGGTTAGGTATTTTCCATGATGAGAGTGGGATCGCAAGTATTTGTTTGTAATAGATACATGGAGAATGATTTGCAGGCGCTGTGAAAATATCATAATCCCAGTTAATGTGTTCATAACCAAATTTTTTAGTCAGATATATCACATACAAATTCTAATTCATCATTAAACTTCATAATGAAATAACAACCTAAGCAGTTGCAAAGGGACATATAGGTTGCCACACCGTTCTAAATCCTACAGTAATATCGCCACCACCTGAATACAAAATGCATTTTCTGCATTTATTTTTCATTTATTAGCTTTACTAATTTTATTTTAACTTTTATAAAATCCCCAGCCTTTTTTAATTTTAAATTTAATTAACCTTACTATAATCCGATAATGAATGAGCGTTACCAATGTACAAATCACTAATTTTGCAATCCTCCACAAACCCCTCGATATCACGTCGATTGGATGACGTTGCTAACGCTATCCATAAGTTCCGTTCTCCCTCTGCTGAGAAATCTGGCAGCTTTGCCACAAGAAAATTAATGACAGGCAAGGAGACTGCGATAAGGATTCTAACCGCTGCTGGGACACGGTTTTCTTCCATTTAAAACCATCTCAATGTTCCATAAAACCTTAGCTCCTCATGTAGTTTTAGTCGTCATGTATTGAGCAATGCCCACTGAATAGCTATTGAATCAGTCCTATGTTATTAAGTGATTCGGCCTTGAGTCACACCAAGAGTGCTGTGAGGGTTTGTCTGAGTTTGACTTGCTCTGCATTATTAATTGCAGTATGATTATCTATCTTTCAATGACGAAATAAAACTAAATTTCTCATACTTGACGAATGGCGCTGAACTTTGGCATGAATAAAAATATGCATGTCATCCCTAATTAGACTCTTACAGCCAACAGTTGACGCTTAACGATGTGATCTAATCCATAGATGTGCATTCATTGTCTGAGATCAAGATTGCTATATTCCCTGCCACCATAACTTTCTATAACAATGCCAACATGAGCAAAGGTGAGCAATGATCGTCGTTAACAGTAAGTCATCTTTTTAAAATCATGTCTGGATCCATCTAATTTCATCAATTTATGAATGAAAATGCTTTATGGCAACACCTCATCATTAAAAGAATATTGAAGCCAAAGGTTATTAGATAATAGCAAAAACATCAGAGCCTAAGAAAATCATCAGCTGTCCAGTCTGAGATTGCACATGTGCCGTTAACAGCACAGACAAAGCGCTCGCAGAGTCTGCGCACCAACTAGCTCATAGTGCTTGCGGTAAATAATTACGTTCCCTTTTATAAACCATAAAACCTGGTGCTCGTTAATAAGAGGCCTGACCTCATAAAGTCTGAGAAAACTTGTATCTTCTAAGGACAACATAACTGAGATCACCACATCTAAGCATTGGTTTACCTGTTGAAGCATAGGTGCAGGTACCTATAATTAACGCATGACACCCATCTAATTCATCAATGCTATTTTTAATTTTGAAGTGTTCTTTAAAGTCGCTAGAAATTTCGCTATTAATACAGACACTAAGACCAGATTTTATATTACCTGCGTTTAACCAGATCTTTCCATCTCTTGTTTGCCCTACATCACTAATAAACCCCCAAAATATCCTACGGAGACCATCCATCCATGGCGCAACGTTAACAAATTCGACGAATAGATCCGCTCCATGAGTTGGCAAATCATCAAAATATTGGCCTTTAAAACTCACTTTTTCATTGGCGTAGCATGAACCCTTCGATTTTACCAACTTATAAAGCAGGTTTTTTAAAGTAGAGTGTGCTGGGTATTTTAACCCCCCCCCTTTTGCACTTTTTTCACCAGTAAATTTTTGGCCTTGAGGCGCAGTCTCAAAGGTGTTTATCGCATTCTTTACATTAATGTTATAACTTTCAGTTAATCCCAAATCTAAAATTATTCCGTTTTCAGTATCTGATACAGGTAATCCTTTACTTTCGTCACCTTCCCCGACTGCTTCATAGGAGGTTCCTAGTGAACAATTTTCCTGATGATGAGCACAAAAATGTGGTGCATCATTCCCGTAACTTGCTCGTCTGAACCATGCATTCCCCTTACATTCAGTACAAAGTAAATTTCTTCTCTTTAATGCAATTTCATCATTCGGCAAAGCAAAAAATGACTGCGCATTCCATTCCTTATCGTCGATAGTACAGAAAGCTGTATTCATTGCTGACTCCTCAATCGAGTTATCTAAAATCTCCAACATTTCTTATCAAGGAAATTCAGTTTTTCTCTATAATCCTGCTCTAACGAAACAGAAATCATCCATTTTAATTTAGCTTAAGTTTCAAAAAAAATCTCAACAATGCGACACTCTCAAATTAAACAACAAAAAACATCAAAGGTAAATACTTCTAAAGAAATTGACAGACATCTTCCAATTAGATTTGAATCGCATCTTATTTATTTGGCTACTCAATCAGATACATAAAAATCATCAAGCTACACAGTGACACGCTTATGAAGAGGATGATTATAAGCCATCAAGAAGATGCATTCGGTCACGGATATACCAACCTCTTGGCTAATGTGCCCGCTATCTGGCTGATTTTAATTTAGCTTAATGCGCTCGCATGCCGCGTGATGTAGTCACCAAGGTACGGGTTCAAGCCTACCAGACGAATGATTTGTGGAGTGATTTTTTGCAGCTCATTTATGAGAAATTGACAAGCATAGATAAGCCTTATCATATATGAAGGTAGCGCTAAACTATTAATACAGAAAAGATTCTATGAATGAGTCGTATCAGATTGCTATTGTAGCGGTGGAAAAGAATCTATTAACAGAGCAGCTAAAGAGCCAGCCCTTTGATTCGCGGTAGCGTATCGAAGACCTCAACAAAAAAAATGCTGGCTTGGCTGGAAGCAGGATAGACCGAAAGCGCCGCCACTGAAAATCTCAGCGAGCTACGCCAGCGTAAGGCCGAAATGGAGCAGGCAAGCCGGGACAACCGGGCACGCTTCCGTGAACTGCTGGGACAAAATGGCGGCAACGTCACGCCGGAGATGAAGACTCTGCGCGCGGAGTATCTGGAGCAGCAGGAAACGGCATCAGACCTTGCCGGGCTGATTGCCGAAAAGGAAAAGCAGCTTCCGGTTCTGGCAGACGTGACCGGGCGCAAGGCCAACGCTTACGTGTTCTGTCATGAGGGCATCACGGACGAGCGCATTGATACGCTTATTAATGACTTCTTTACCATTCACGGCGCAGAGCTGAGCAGCCTGCTCAGGATGAAGTACAGCCAGTTTGAACGGAATGGCTCAACGCATGCACCGGGCGTTATCGAAGGCGCGAACGATGCCGACACTCTGTACCGCGTATATGTCCAGAACCTCATTAAGCGATGGACGAGCATAAATCAGCCGCTGATGTTCCGTGATGACGTGCTGAGCGTGAGCGGTGCGCATCCTTTCCGGGGAGCCAGAACCGACCGCCGCAAGCGTAAACTTTTCTGAACCGCAGACTCAGGAACTAACCGAAGCCCGGCCCGTGCCGGGCTTTTTTACGTCCGTTGCGTGAGTGCATGTCTATGCTGCATGAAAACGCATGAATCTCGGGTATCCCGAAACGGCAGGAAAGGCCCGCAGTGGCGCGGCTCAGGTCTAATCATGCAGGTGCATGAAAACCGCTGCATAAAGCGGGCAGGCGTGGCGGGGCTACGAGTGCGCACCAAAGGGTAAACTACACATCAAGTTCTCTAGCATTAAATGCAGATGCACCTGAATAGTTGAAACCCAAATTATATAAAATATGTGTATCTATTCTTAATTTCTCCCATTGGATAAGATGAGTTATATTTTTTTTATGAAGAAAGGCTATTTCACCAGATGCGAAATCTCGCACGAAACAGTAACTTTCATCTTTCCTGACAATTGCGCCTCCTAACTGAAGCAACTCCCCATCTTTGTCAAAAATCGGCCCACGTATTTTACTTTTAATATCTGGTGCTACATTTTTCTTTTTGGTTATTGCAAAATACCTCTTAGCATCCTCATATTTTTTATTTATATATAACTGCCGAGCATACCAGAATTGATTTTCTATGTTTGAATCACCTTCGGTAAAAGATCTCCTCCAGTAATACTCTGCGAGATCATTTTCGCCAGCATAAAATTCAGTGATTATCTTTGCGAGCCGGCCGTTGCAAACCTTATCGGCTGGATAGTATTCCAAAACGGTTTCCATGATCGCTCTCGCTTTAGGTATATCACCATTTTTTATATATGCTTTTGACAAAGCTATTGCTATAAAGGTGCTAGCGCTGTTTTTATTGAATGCCTTTTCCAAAGATGCTATCGCACCCTTGTTATCATTAAGCAGAGAACTCAATTTGGATTCCGCCTCCAAAAGGAACTCTGAGTTAGGATATTTCTGTAATCCTGAATGGAGTGTCGTCACAAATTCTTTTATCAATTCCTTTAAAGTCTTTTCATCAATATCCTGCGCATTAAATATAGTTGATATCTTTTCCAGATGGACCTTGCATAAAGTATGATAACTATGAGAGTGATTATTATCAAATCCACTCCTTAAATTAGTTAGTGCGTATTCACGAGCACGAGAAAGATACCGTTCTCTTTCTAATTCATTCCCTCCCCTCGCCTTTTGAAGTTCCAACTCGGATCTAGTATGATTTATAGTTGGATTATATGGTGCAATCTCTGCTGCAGTATCTAAGTGTTGTTCTGCAAGTCTAAAGTTAGGGTTTTTCCTCTTCATTTCGAAAATGGCAATTTGTTGATGATAGTAATCATCGAATTCCCCAATCTGCCTTGCCGCATCATAGATTCTTCTAATAACTAACGGATCGTTAAACAGCGACAATAGATTTCTCGCTTTAATAATTTCTCGGTATGCTTTTTTGTCAGATGAATAACCTATATCTAAAGAGTCAATTAAATCGAGATATAAATCCTCTTTACTTTCTTCATTAAGCATTGTGCGTGCAAATACAAACTCTGCAATTAATGGATGTCTAGCTTGATATGCATAATCATCATTATTAGATGGACTAACGACCTGAACAATATTCTCAAGCGGACTAAAAAATTTCTGTTTAAAAGTCTCAAAAGGTACGCCAAATATTCTATGAATGATACCAGTTCGCACAGATACACCTAAACGATTAAGCGCACAAATAGTTCTATATATTAACCTTGCCTGTTCTGGCTCAATATTATTGTACTCATCGAATACTATATCTTCGAAAGATTTACCCATTGTGACTTCATAGAGCGCAACTAATATCTGCCTGCCTGATTTATTTCTAAAGGCCTCTTCTTGTTTTTCACGAGCTAAATCTTTAATCAACCCCAAGCACTGGAATCTGCTTAATTTATCTAATAAATCTTTAATTTCTTTTTCTTTTAGATAAGGCAGCCTAAATTCTTTTGAAATACAAGAATGTAAAGGCTCACATTCCATGTTCCATTCATTTCCCCTCTCAGAAGATATTATAGTTAATTTTAACTCCGAATTACTCCCTCTCTTGATCAAAGCCGTTATTTCAGAAATATGGAAAGATGCTTTATCCACAAATAAAAAAACCCTATCTGTCGCTCTTTCGCAAATTTCAAATATAGCGTTTGTATCTATTTTATTCGAAGACTCCCAATATAGTACAATTCGGTTGTATTCTACCGCAGAATCCCAAGCAATACGTTTTAAAGTAATAGTTTTCCCGGAGCCTGCATGCCCCTTGACTAAAAAGAAATCAACAGTTGAATTTCTCTCAACCTCTTCAAGTAAAATAACCTCACTTATAAATGTATCTGTCAGAGATCTTCGACAATCATATGCCTCTTTAATTGATTCCCAACCATAAGAGTTACCTTTATAAAATTCTGATGGATGGGTTTTATTTGTTGGCATATCTGATCGAATAAAACTGAGTTCACTCAACAATATTTCAACCGTTTTTGAAGATAACTCTAAGTTGTTGTTTTTAAAAATACGCTCAATTTCATGTTGCTTTTTAACGCGAGAAACATTGCGTAATGCTATAGGAGAAGTTTCATCCAACGCATTTACAAAATCTTCAAAAGTTCCTTTAAGTGGAGTTATTTTTCTTTTTTCCCACATTCTTACTTCGGCGTCAGAAAGTGATGGAGTAACAGTGTAGAACCTTGGTCTTTCGTCTAAAGATTCACTCAGCGATAAAAGAGCTTGTCTTAAATCTGAATCATCTAAACTGTATCCTATAAAAACTATTGTATACTGATGCCCATGCTCATCTAATCGATTAAATAACCTGTCTCTATTACGTTTATGTGTAACATATTGATCTGGAGTTAAAATTAAAGGAATTGTTAAATCGTCAGTTTTAGTAATGCACCCATGAAGTTTAACATAGCAAATAGAGTCAGTGGACCGAAGTATTTCATCAACCCTGTCACTATTCTTATATACACACTTGATATTTTGAGTCTTATTTGATTGTTTTTGGTATGCTTTCTCTATGACTAAATCATAATTTGTAGTATATATTGCAACCCACCTAAAAGTTGGGATTTTTAAATGGAAGTCCGCGGGTTCAAACTCATCAAAGTAATCTTTAACAAATTGTTGAACTGTATGGATATCGGTCTCCGATATAGCCAGCTCAGCTATCGAAGATAATGTTTTTGTAGTTTTTTCTTCACCAAAATATTCTTTTGAAAGAATATTAGCTAAATCATTACCTTTAGGAGCCTCTTTACCACTCGGTGCCTTAGCTCCGATTGTGGCCCCAGATCCTAGAAAAAGAACAACACGACCAGAATTTATACTTTGACTTAAAATGTGAGGAATGTCCATGGTAATCAAAACTCCAATATCATATCGTTGTTGATAGTAACAAACTAATACAACCTTGGAGGTCAGATTACCATTCAAAGTTTATAAATCATACAGAGTTTTATATTGAAAAATGCATGAATTATCTTCTTTTGTGATGGCCTTCTCTAGCAAAATCATAAGGCGATATAAATCTTTTAAGGTTTACGTCCAAAAAGTCCGCCCACCATTGGACCATGAGTCGACGTTCATCCAAGTGAACAGATGTATGGATATAGGCAGCTCTTACACTGTTGCGCTCAGAATGACTCAACTGGCGTTCAATAGCATCATCACTCCATAACCTGGATTCACCTAAGGCACCGCGAGCCATTGTTCGGAAGCCATGACCGCACACTTCTGTTTTAGTGTCATATCCCATTGAACGTAATGCATTATTAATTGTATTTTCGCTCATTACTTTTTTGGGATCGTGATCTCCCGGAAACAAACGTGTGTTATCACCGCTTAACGGCCGTAGCTCTTCAAGTAACGTAAGAGCCTGGCAGCTTAGCGGAACAATGTGCTCTTCTTTCATCTTCATTCCACGATGTGAATAACGTACGCCTTCAATTTCTTCACGCTTCGCCGGAATACGCCAGCAAGCACTATCAAAATCGAACTCATCCCACCGGGCAAAGCGCAGCTCACTTGAACGAACAAAGGTCAGCAATGAAAGCTTGACGGCTATACGGGTCATCATACGTCCACGATATGCGGCAAGACGCGCAAGAAACTCAGGAAAACGGCTGAAAGGTAATGCGGGGTAATGGCGAGCCTTTACCGTTGAAAGTGCCCCGCCATATCAACAGCGGGATTAGATTAAATGTAATTGTTCTGCACGACATAGCGCATTATCGCCGTAACACGCTGCTGAAGACGCTGAGCGACATCGTGCCTACAACTGGCATCAACGCCCTTAATTGGTGCCAGGAGTTGGCTGGTTTTCAGTTTACGAACATCTGCCAAACCGATATGAGGGAAAAATATACAGTTCAAGATAGCGCAGGATCCGGGAACGATGGTCATCACTCCAGCGCTTGTTACTCGCATGCCATTCACGGGTAATCGTTTGAAAAGTATAAGCCCCTGCATTTTCAGCTGGGCTTCTTTCTGTTCAGCTTTGGGATCAATCCTCTGCCCTAACATTTTTTTGGCTTCATCTCGCTTGCGTGACTGTCGGCCAGACGCCAAAGGCAAGCCGGTTCTCTTTTTTGTCGGCTGGCCGTCGGTACTTCATACGCCAGTACTTTGATCCTTTGGTCGTGACCTCAAGATACAAACCGCCACCGTCGGCCATTTTATAGGTTTTTTCTTTAGGCTTTGCAGTGTCGACCTGGCGGGCATTCAGCTTCATTTTGGGAGCACATTTCTTATCGAAGTGAGGATGCACCCAATTATGCCCCCCAGTGGAGTCTGGATTGCAACGGATGTGCACGGACGTTACTGGATGATAAGATCGCCTGAATTTTGATTTTAAAGGTTTTTTTAGACTTCCCCGGACGGGGATGGATAGGACAATGGTGCCGAAGGCCGGACTCGAACCGGCACACCTTTCGATGGTTGATTTTGAATCAACTGCGTCTACCGATTTCGCCACTTCGGCACTGAAGGGATGCGGAAAACGTTGGGGATTATACCGTT
>Ga0157357_1000808_pt1 | contig 13240 bp, 16 predicted proteins | sample AttcapACBM1_FD_111485 | JGI IMG/M metagenome (GOLD analysis project Ga0157357, IMG submission 111485) | Fungus gardens microbial communities from leaf cutter ant in Botucatu, State of Sao Paulo, Brazil - Atta capiguara ACBM1 | ecosystem: Host-associated > Fungi > Mycelium > Unclassified ... | reverse complement strand
TGTTACTCCTATACAAGAGTGGTTCTTTTGTCCAACCCTAAGGACTTTAGATCATAACAAGGAAGGCCCTCTATAGCCTTAAGCAAGCATCACGAGAATGGTACACTAAGGTGCATGAGGTCATGGTTGGACTGGGGTACAAGGCCTCAGTAGCTGACAAGTGTGTGTTTACACATATTGATGCCAATGGTCACCTGATCATTGTTGCTGTTTATGTGGACGACTTCCTCTTTATCTCTAAGTCCCTCAAATTTGTCAAGTCCTCCAAGTCAGAGATGAGCAGCCACTTTGAGATGAAGGACCTAGGCCCAGCAAAATGGATTCTTCAAATGGAGCTCAATCACGACATCTCGAACAGTGTCACCACACTCTCCCAGTCCCAATACATCAAGGAGATCCTCAAACATCATGGAATGGCCAATTCTTAACCCATAAAAATGCCCATGGACCCTAATATGACTCTTCCATCACTTGCTGCACCCAAAATTGACATCACCAAGTACCAACAATGTGTTGGCTCACTCATGCATGCAATAGTCTGGACTTGCCCAAACATTGCCCATGCTATTGGGATAGTCTTGAGACATGCTGCCACTCCTGGACAAGCTCATATGACCGCTGTCAAGAGGATTTTTTGCTATCTACAAGGGACAAGTGACTACAAGCTGACATATCAATGAGATAAGGCTGGAGAACTTGTTGTTTACAGTGACTCTGACTGGGCAGGTGACAAAACGGACAGGAAGTCAACAAGTGGGTTTGTCGCCATGCTAAATAGTGGTCCAGTTGTCTGGGGTTCGAAGAAACAGGCCAGCACTTCACTCTCAAGCACTGAAGCTGAATTTATTGCCTCGACATCTGCAACTCAGAAACTTATTTGGCTCAGAGGACTTCTTTCTTCCATTAACCATCTCTCTCACACCACCACCCCCTTACTCATTGACAATCAAGGGGCGATCTTGCTCATCAAAAACGGTCTCAGCTCAAAGCACAGCAAGCACATTGAGCTTCACTACTACTTTATTTGTGAAAAATTCGCTGATGGAACAATTACTGCCAAATACATCTCTACAGATGAGCAGTTGGCTGATGGTCTTACCAAAGCCCTTGCTGGCATCAAATTCAAGAAATTTGTCAAAGGACTCGGTTTCGCTTAAGGAATGTTCATCAAGTGGGCATGTTGTTATTTGTTTGTCTCATGTATGTCTCGCTTCACGCTCTCTTTCTATTTGACATCACATTCTTTCCTTCTGGACTTATTTCCTTACATAAGATTGGACTGTATATTTCTTTGCACCACACAGTACTCACCTCAGTTTCATGCTACAAAGACTGAGTCACAACTGTTCTAGGTACAGCTGCTCTTGTTCTGGTTCCTCATGCAACATACAATACATAAGCTAATTCAAAGTTCACACTCTACACATTCATGGATAAGTTTGATCTGCCACCTTCTGTGATATTCCCATAGACTTCTGCCCTTAAGCATAAACCATCCTTAACAAAGCATAATAAAATAACAAACAGATAGCTATGCAATTAATAGATATAAATAAGATCATTAGTGATTGTCTTACTAAGCATTACCTTAGAACAAACTCCAGACACTTCCAGAGTTCTCCTTACAGAAAAGGTAAGAGCAATAAGAAAAGAGGCTAGGAAGAAGAACCTTTGACAATAATCTTACACATTATTCTATAACAATGTTACTTCTCTATCCATGACCTGACAAAACAGATATACTAGTTATAACACAACCTCTTATGTCCTCTGATAGATAACTAAAGTAATTTACAAGGCAAGGAAATTCTTCAGTTCTAGAATTATTCATCTGTTGATCAATCCTTCTCTTCAATAATATACTATTTTTAGACCTCGTAAGATGCCAAAATTTTCGGGGGAGCAAGGGTAGATAAGATTTGTGACCCTGGCAATTGTTCGGAGTTGACGGAATACGTATACTTGACGACACAATTCTGTTCATGTGGCGTAGTTAGGTAGGGGAGTATCAACCTGTTTATGTTACGCCCCATATGCGAGGTATCCCTGTCATTATCAACCAACCTATCAGAACAATTATACTTTCACATGGAATCACCATAGAAATTCGAGTGTACGTCGTCGATTTAATTGAAGGAGTGGGAAAGAGCTCATATCGGCTAGAAGGCTTGGCGAATCACAGTACAAAACATGGGACAACAAATGTGTGGCTGCACAGAATTTCTGCAGAACTTAGTTCTCACTAGCTGCACCCCATATTCGTCTGCCGTAGGTGTATTATTGACTTTTGGATTCATTTATCATGCCCGGTGTCTGGCAACGACATCCCCGCTGTTCCCTCCTGATCCTGGGCGTACTTGCTACAACTCTGTATCTACTCGTTCCCATAAACCATGAATTTACCACCCCACCGCTCTTCAATATGATTGACAACGATTTACCCAATCGTATGGAACGTGCACACCACATCTACAACAAGGTCCTCGTGAATCGCAAAAAGCTTATGGATCGTTTCGGGCCGAGCCCTAAAGATATACCTGTGTGAGTTACTGATCTTTTCTTGAAGGAATGGTATGTCGATCTGATATCTGTCTTTTGAGATAGCTTTCCTGAAGATAAAGCACCTTGGCCTCCTTACACTGTCTGTGCGTCTATCACCATAAATCAATCCTCTGGCGGTGGTTGACAACTGACCAATACGTGGCATGCAGGGGACTTTTTCCCGGCGGCTTTCAACTGTCCCCACGAAGTAGAACGTCATGGTGCTCTCGGTGATGGTGGGAAATGGGTCTGTGGGCTATCTCGTGTCCGCGATAAGCACGATTGTGTGGTCTATTCTTTTGGTGTGGTGCCCAATCTCATTGTGGATGCATATCGATGCATTGACCATATTTCATGTAGGTATTGGTTATGAATCCTCCTTTGAGGCAGAAATTCTGCGAAACACTCGGTACTGTCAGATCTGGGGTTACGATTACACCGTAAAATCATTTAGGCGAGAAATTCCTCGCGAGAGCTCGCATCGCACTCACTTTAAGCCTTACGATCTCGGAAGCGAGGACAGGCATGGACCGGAGGATAAAATTCCTACTTACACCCTTGACACACTCATGGAGATCAACGGTTCTTATATTTTCTCCCTCATTTCCGACTCAGGCTCATGGCTTGTCAGGTCACGATTTCATTGATGTCTTAAAGATTGATATTGAAAGTGCAGAGTTCCCGATCCTTACAGCTATAATCAAACCCTACCTGGAAATTGGCAAACCATTACCGTTCGGTCAACTTCAGATTGAACTTCACTTGTGGCACAAGTCATTTGAGGAGATTCTTGAGTGGTGGCAGATGCTTGAAGAGGCTGGTTTAAGGCCATTCTGGACAGAAGTATACTACTTCATGCTTAAACCCTGATACAGCGTCTGACATTGATCTGGCAGCCTAACATCGTATACCTGAACTTTAACCGTGACTCTACCGCTGATCTTGCTGAATATTCTTTCCTGAACGTCAAGGGGAACAATATCTTTATTAAGGATACTCCCTCACAAGAATTCACGACTCCGGACCAGGTCTAGAGACATGAGTCATTATTGAGGATAGAGAAATAGTTCTGGCATAGACCAAAGCTTGGATAATATCTCTACTAATTTCGTCTAGTTTATTTATCTTTGGGCTTTTGTAGTTTAGCTATTTTCTCCTAATGTGTTGATGCCTGGGGGATAACCTTCTGTTGTTCATGAACACCACAAAGCAATTCTGCTTAGGCTTCAGTCAAGACTCTGGCACAGTCTAAAATCACAATCTAATTTTGAGTTTTCACTGTCAACTAATACATTATGTGTCATGACCAACCAGTAGTCAAACGATCAATATTATGTATGCATTATCGAATAATTACATTGTCTAAACATTATTTGATTGCTAAATTTCCAAATTTTATTAAAAAATGAGCCAAGCCAGTAGTATTCTCCAGGTCTCAAGGTCACCACATCTATCCACAATGGATGTGATACCTTCAATGCAACAAATTCAATACAGTGAAGGCAGGCCTTTGCCTTAACCTTCAGGATTTCGTATCGGTGGCAGGAATCCATCCGTCTTCCTCGTGTTGGTCACCCAATCACCAATTACAGTACTTTTAAGCCTCCTGAGCAGGACTTGTGGTCCTTACTTCTACTCCATTATCTTTGGATTACGCTGCTGGCGCTCGTTATATTGAGTCGATCTCTTGAATATGTCGCGATTTTCTTTCGAGATCCCACCTATTCGACTCGGCTTATATGTTGTCCTGGTATGCCTCGCTTTTCAACTTGGCCATGTTGAATTTTAATTGTAGCTGACCCTACAGACGTTATTTTCTTTTATTCTCTTCGTCCTAACGACTGTGAGGTTGAGTTATACTGCCAAATTTAACTTTTATGGTGTGTTACACCCTTTTTTACGAGTCTTCTTACTCTCTCAGCCGGTTTCAGAGTCTTATGTAGCAGAATTGATATTCACAGGGATTGTCACAATTTTCTGGTGCATTTTCATGTCAGTTTCCTAAGGATGGGTCTTCGGAAGAGATAATACTGACAGAGAAACAGCATCGTTGCAATGTTTGAACGTTTCGAATTTCGTTTTCTCACCACATTTCTTGGGGAGATCATTGTTCTCGTCATTCTTTGGTTTTTCTGGATCGTTGGAACAGGAATCGCTAGTGTATGTTTTTTTTCTTCCACAACTGGTAATATTTGATTATTGAAATTCTGTTGGGTCAAAGTCAAGTTGGCAGGACCTTGAAAGATGCCAACGATTCGAACCTTGTCAGATCTTATCTGCCCTCCTTGGATTCGCGTGGTTGAGCTGGTTCACACTCACAGTCTTGCTGGTCATTACTGTGTTGTTCAGCGTTGCGAATCGTGCGCTCCAGCAGCCTTTGCATGGTAGATGGGATCCTAGGATCAGCATGTATTCGAGTCGGGGTTAGAATACCGAGGCCGAATACGTAGACGTATGTTGTGAAGTCAGTAGTCCTATGGCACTCAACTTAGTATACTATTTCGGACACTACCAAGGTGAGAAGCTCAAGCCAACCAGATGTTGATTTGCGGCACACATCCTTCTTCAATGAAATCCTGACTAACCTCTATTTCTCCTCTTTGTACTACCTGCTCATTAACAAATAATAAATGGTATTATCATCGTGGAGTCAGTACAAACTACTCCTTGCTCGCATTTCTCCTATTTTCCCCCCTCCGGCTGCGGTTGCCAAGAGCTTGTTATCGCTCCAGCTCTACCTGCGGGAAAATCATTTGAAAGGTCTCCTGTCAGAGAGAACCTAGACATATGGCTATCGAAAATCCTGCCCTCTATCGGAGTAGCTAATAACTTGTGAGATCCTTCCGGTTTTCTATCGTAACTAGTGGCAGGTTGGAGCACTCGAAAGCGATCGAGCAGTTGATTCAGCCAAGACGTCATGTCTCCCACTCACAAACCCTTTTCTGTGCTGTACCGAACATTGGGGAACCATTGGAGAGAGAGAGACATCTCGACCGACTTATAAGCCTTCATTTCGTCAAAACAAAACCTTCCGAGCAACTACTGCTTCATCCCTCACTTCCTTTTCGTTCATCATGGCATTTCACCCCGTTCGAATTGTCATGTATGCTTTCTTCGTGGGTGTTTCTTTTGGTAAAACAGCGATCGTCACTTACTTCATTTCTAGTTTATGTTTTCCGTCATTCTGATGGGTCTTACGGCGTACCGTATACACTCTACGAAGTCGAAGTCTGAAACGGATGTACTGACGGCCCGCACACATTTCTACAGTACGTCAATCATGATTATTGTCCGGGATTAGATTTAATTACCCCTTTTCCAGCCCCAATTATCGCTGAACTGCTCACGGTATCTATTATGGGGACGTTATTCTCACTGTGGATGTCTGTCCCCGATTCTTTCAACCCCACCCCTTCTCTGATCTCTGATTTTTTTCTAGGCTTTTTTGTTTATTCGCAAAAGTTGGTCGCGGCTTCCTTGGTGTATATGGTTTCGAATATTTCTGGCTCGCGATATTATTCGTTATGTCGCTTGTGGGTGCCGGTGTTGTCACAGTGAGTTGTTGTATCGCATCATTCATTCCGTTATTTAACAATGAGACATCAGCGCGAATTTTCCAACCTCCGGTGGTGTCGATACGCGAAAGCTTGTCGTATACTTGAAGCCATCAAAGCATTTTCGTGGATTTTCTGGGGTTGGACTATATTCCTTATCCTAACCACCCTCATGAACATGCTTCGTAACCATGCTGACTACACCGGTGCTGTTCATGGACGTCGAGATACTCAGGGCAGCTATCCAACCGAAACTCGCTCAACTGAGACCACCATGGTGACACAGGATCAACCCGTTACCGCAAGTCGAGAGGTCCCCTCTCACGATGTCGAGCAACATCCACAGCAGCAGTTTACGGTAGTTTAACTCAGTTATGTAAATCTGTTTCTGAGATTTGTCCTTCCCCGTGACTCATGGGGTAATTTTGCTTATTTCCCTATAATATGAGTTTGGAAACCACCATTCAAGTAATTCCATAGTGTACAACAAATACTTTATTCAAAGGCTCAAACCTTTGTAGATTCATTTTAGTACGTGAAATATTCAGTAGAAAAAGAAAACAAGTATATCATACGTTACACGTTATTCACCTCCCGCAACTTGATCCAAAGTCCACCCTGAATTATGACGTTAGATGAAGGGTATTCCAGCTAGCATGTATGACGACACATACAGCGATATAGAGAGTTAAAGTCACTTTAGGCCAAACCTTATCTATGCCCTTCCTACCAGGAGCAAGCTTGAACTCCTCCGGGGGCAGAGAGCCAGGAGGGAAGGAGTCAAGCTCGAGAGAGATGGATGAGAAATTCTGCATAAGACGGACAAGCATAAACGACATCTCATTGTAGGCATACTAACAGCGGCAATCTCATCAAAACAATTTGGGACAATGAAAAGTAAACGAACCTGTTGGCCAAGACAAATACGAGGGCCTGCATTGAAAGGCAAAAAGATGAACGAGTTGTTAACGAGGTACTTCTTGACGCGTTCGTCAAGGAAACGGTCCGGATCAAACTCATCGGCTGCATAGCGCGTACATGACCGGTGACAACTGGTTGACGGAGGACTTACCATCAGGTCCCCAGAGATCATTTCGTCGATGCATCATGAAGACAGAATATCCAATTCTGATAAGGCGAGTGAGGCGATGATCTTAACTAGAGCGAGACAGACGTACTTCGTACCAGCAGGAATGTAGAAAGGCTTGTCATTAGGATCAGGGTTGGGAAATGTCGCGGGATGAATGCTTTCCCTGAGAAGGTGTGAATCCGCGGAAACCACTACGCAACATTGACATGCTTTACCGGATGTTGAAGGGAACGATGGGATATAGGCGGAGGGTTTCTGAAAGTGAGGTGAAAATCTCCTCAGAACGAACTATACCACGAGACTGCATTTACCATTCAGAACAGCCCGTAGATACTTCATATCCCTGATATCGTCGAATGTAGGACGACTTGTGGGACCTACGTGTGTCAGAACTTCCTGCCTTAGACGATCCATGACATGAGGATACTGTGAGAGGATATAGACGACAAATGTGAGGGTTGCGGCAGTGGTATCACGACCAGCTGGAAAACAGGTGGATAGAATGTGAAATCAGATAATGACTTGGCTTACCAAGCATTATATTCAAACTAAAGGGGAACACGAAGTCAGGTTCCAGTCCTCAATATTATACATAAAATCTCACGTTTCATCTTTCAAGATCTTGGGATCAGAGGTAACTTGAACAAGGTGATCCAGCAACGTTTTCTTGCCTTCTTCCGAGACCTTCTCGCGCCAAGCATCATTCTTCTTAGCAACTGCATCTGCAATGATTGGTTCAATGAAGGCATTAACGACCTTCATAGGCTTTGTAGTCTTGTCCTCGAATATCTCCCACAAAGGCCAGACAGAACCAAGGCGTTCCCGTCGACCAACAGTGAATTGAACATCAAGGAACGCAGTAGAGAAATCGTTGGCGAGTCGCTTCTCAGGAGTCAGAACATTGGCAGGAATATTGGACACATTATGAGAGTAGGGAAGGCCAGCATTGAGACTGTGTACACAGTGACCAAAGAGAAATTCAGTAGCAGAGTCGAGGGTGAAGCGGTACATGAGATCCTGAAAGTCGACTGGTTGTCCCTCGCGGAACCTAGATTTAAGTTGATGAATCACGACTTCGGCATGGCGGTCGAAGAGCTCAAAATCGCTGATCCTATCTCGAGTGAATGCTGGACGAGTTATAGAACGATGGAATCTGTCTAGTGGTAAATGCTTAACACTTAAGAGACAAAGACTCCTTACTTCCACATATCGCCTGCAGTGGCTCGCGTCAAAAATACCACTGAGATGAAATTTAAACGATTTAGCCTACCGTCTGAGTTAAAGACACCAATTCCTAGAAAGTCTTCCATCCTTCGTTGAAACCTAGTGCCTACAATCGAGAGTGATTTTATGGATCATTCAAATCGGTGAAAGATATTTTTGACCTTTGACGTAGTTTTCGAAGTTAGTGGCAAGCATTAGTTTGAGGTGTTCGGGACTAGCGGTGAATAGCAAGTCGGACCAGAAGACACGTAGGTTGATAACAGGTCCCCTTTCCTCCATAAATTCATTCAAGCCATCACCTGGTATATTCCGTCAAAGAGGGGAATCCTCTCAGGGTTCAGGGTACACACTCGGATAACCATAGAAGAAGTGATGCTGCATCGTTTTCAAAATGTCAGCGTTTCCTAGCCATTTGCCTCGAGCACAGGGTACCATCTTTGCCCCAAGTGCGGCAGCCTCTCGTCTATGTCTTAGGCGGGTGAGGACAATACGAGCTGCAGCGAGGATAGGGACAATGATAAATCCAGTCGAGATCAGAGTCCACGCAGGGACCGGCGTCCCTCCAAATCGTTCACTGACCTGTCCAACTACGTAGGCAGCAAATGCAGGAAATGATAGGATGAAGGTCCCTTTGACAAGGAAATCGGCGCCTGGGGTAATGGTCCTCATGGATGGAGATAGCAGTTGAGTAGAAACGCATTAAATATACCCTAATCGGCTTGTGCCATTGGGCCGTCCACGCACTATGGACGGCAAGAATTTACGGATTTCGGTCTAAGCCTCATTGAAAACTCCGTTTTTCACATGTTAAAGGTGTACGTCCTGTGACTCATCAGCATCTGACATGGAAGTATCCTTATGTTGGAATCTTGATATGTCTCAGCTTTGTTCCGTTCTGTACCTAGTTTGTTCGTATACAGTATCCGTTTTCTCACCGAGGGGTCTTTATCGTCATGCGCTTGTTTCATACCTTAATTGAGCTGGAGCTGTAGACATTGGGCTATGTCTGTGCTCGCCACATCTTAGGATGCTTGTAGGAGCAGAATCACATCCCTCATCAACGACTTATCAAAAAAGCAATGCACACGTTCTCACCAGAGCCAAATATCATCGGAAGTGATTTATCAAGTCGACGTAAGATGTCTGCTGGAGATCTTTTCCCTATGACATCAGCTTCAACATCTCGTCACACTCTGGACGAAGATATGGATATCTTCAATGATGAAGAGTACGGATCTGGTACGAGGAGTATCTTCTATTCATACATGCCAGCTATACAGTCTGGCTAGATTCCAATTTCGATGGTTCTGAATTCTCGAGTAACAAATCTGACAATTCTGAAAGCGAAGAAGACGACTCACCGACTCTTGAAGAAGCGAATGCAGAGCAGGAAATCGAGGGCGACTTTGAGTAATTTGCTTGGTCTCTTGGTTCTTCTACGTCGTCTCAACGAATCCCGAGTCGTTTAATCCAGACAATTCGACAAAATGAAGGCAGCAGTAGCTCTGGTATGCTATCTCGTGATTGGGACATAAACATTGCAGAGAAGGAGGCAGAGTTCCGTGATGACCTTAGGGCAGCATCGGGCATTGGGAAAAGACGTAGAAAGGTATAGTGTTCTTCGACACGTACCGACGACAGTGACACAAGGTATCGGTTACCATATTTCAGAAAGGGCGATTAGCTGGACCTGTACTCTCTCAACAAGTACAGGCCATGATAGGGGAAGGGAATCAAGCTTTCGTCGATGCAAACACGTCTGAAGCAGTCAGAATCATGCAAGAGGTCATCCGCATAGAACCCCGTGCTACGGCGGCGTGGTCTGTACTCGCGAACTGTTACGACGATATGGGACAGCGAGATAAAGCCCTGCAAATTCGTATCATGGCAGCCCATCTACGCCACGATGCAGAGGAATGGGATGCACTTGCCCAGCAATCCAGGTAGTCTCCCTTCAATTCAGCATGTGTCCTTTTTCCGCCTCAATGACAGCAAATCAGGGATATGGGATACAATCAACAAGCACTATACTGCTACCGAAAAGTTTATAGCCTCGATCCTGCTAATGTACACGCTCTTTGGGAGCGGGCCGTTCTGGCCAAGAACATGGGTGAATTCAAGACTGTAGCTATGGTTATTTCCCGCCTGCTGCTCCACTTTTCATACCTTTGCATAGGCACGTAATGCCTTTTTGGCCATTCTTAGACGAGTCCCTCATGATATCAACGTTCTACGCCAACTCCATCCAATTCTCATTGAGCTCTCAGACCTCCTTGGTTGCGCGGACTTGTTCAAGCAAGCTTTTGAGCAGTATCAGAAAATATATCCTGCTGGAGTTGCTCCTGATAACAGTCTGAGTATTGAGGGCGGAGGCTTCGGGCGTCATGATCTCCTGCTCCTGGCTGATCTATATAATACATTAGGTGAGCATGAAAAAGCTGTTGAGATCATTCGAAAAGGCACTCGCTGGCTTCAAGGTCGAGCTGAGCAGAAGTACTGGGACCTCTGTGAGGACGATCGGGAGTACGATTTACCCGAATGGGCTCCACGATCGAACAATGGGGAGGAGGACGTGATAGGAGTTATATCCGGTCAGTTTCCCCTTGAAATTAATGCACGCCACCGATTGGCAGTTGCGAGGATCAAGTCAGGGGATCTCAAAGAGGGCAAGGCGTGTTCATCTTTTTTTCTTACACCTATTCCACTGGGGCTTATTCGATTCCAGCTACACGCCAGTGTTATCCTCTCTCAGGACGTCAAAATCTTCTCGATATTGTTTGCTGAGATCGCGGATGCATACTTTGAGAAACACTTATGGGCGGACGCTAAACCCATATATGAACTGCTTGGGATTGACCCAGAGGTATGTTCGTGCGCTACATTTTATCTGAATGTGCTTAATTCGACTATATAGACCAGCAGTTTATATATATTACTTCAAACAGCGGCATGCCGTCGGATGGTGGAAGAGCTTCAAGAAGCCGCAGATGTGTATGAGCATAGTAGGAGCTTCAGGTCTACCTGCAAACATACTTTTCAATTATTTCTTCTCAGTCAAAGCAATCGATCCTACAAACAATGACGCCAAAATGAAACTTGCCGAGGTTTATGAATCCATGAACGAACCCCGTAAAGCACTTGAACTTGTCTACGAAGGTAGTTTTATTTCTCTTAGACCAAAGCAATTCCCGCCAACATTTATGCTACGCAGTCATCGACTCTCGAAAACGTCGCACCAAAGGAGATGTTGTAAACCAAACAGAAGACCAGTCCAACGTCGCATCTGCCTCTTTATTTGAAGAGCGAGCACAGCCCAAGACCAAACAGCAGCCCCGTATATCAAGGTTGACATATACTCAGCTCAGAGAACTTGAGCTGCAGAAAGAAGAAGAAGTCCTTAAGGGTTATCAACATGTACAAGAGCTATGGCCAGGGATGCTCGCTGGCGAATTCGAAGCAGAGAAGGTATGGTTGATTGAAGCAGAGAAGCTGGTGGAAACCTTTAGGGAGACGCGTAACTTGTTTCTGACAAGCAGAGTGAGTCGGCTGTTCATAATCCGATAGGATCTGATTCATGATTCACTAGACTCATCCTTTTCGAGGAATGTTTCCGAGGAAAAGGACAAAGCAACGAGTGGAAGCTGAGGTGGATGAGGATAGAATGGTGTCTCGGCTACAATTGGATCTGGGTAGGTCCTTGTTATTCATACTCGAGGCTGTATGGCGCTCATTACTCTATAAAGAGCGTGAAGACCTTGCTAAACGAGTCTTGAAGCGGGAAGACAAATCAGGTGCGGTGAACGTCTTCCGAGGTGTCTCGTTTGACGATTGGCTGCGGATTTTCATGCAGGTGAGCAACATTTATCAAATTTCCCGGGTCTTGGGTTACCAGTATGATAGTACTCTTTCCTCCTGACAAGGCATGGGCAATCCGATCTAGCAAATGAAGTTCTGAGTCACATTTTACTGTCCAACGCCTATCAGACACGTGCTAGACAAGATGTCATTAGATTGTCGCTCATCAGTGAGTTTACCTTTCGGTGTATGCACCACATCATCAATTCTGATGATGTCGAAGCTGTGGCAATCGCAACCAGAGATTATAGGGCCGCAGTTGACCACTCGAGGAAATTAATTACTGCGCATCAATTCAATAATGAACCCCTCCGCATCCTGCTTGCCAGCCTCTCTAGTGGCTTTGTCCCTACAGACTCTTTTATTACCTCAACACTCCAGAAACACCTATTTAGAGAGATGAAGCTGTCAGATACAGCTGTCAAACATCCCGAAATGCTTAAATGGAATCCCTTGAATAAACGCTATGCGCCAACCGGGTCTAAAGCCGCCGAACAGGGGCAAGAGGAAGAAGACAATGACAATGTCAGCCGAGATGTTGGAACTTCTTCAACAGGAGCTCCTGCCTCTGAAGCCAAGTCCGGCATTCCTCCTATTCCAACGGCTTTTAATCCAGTCATAATTACCATTTATGGCCAAATATGCATAGCTGCAAAGAGTTACCAGAGTGCCATCTGTGTGTACTCTAGCGTTGTTGCGCTCTTCATCACCACTGACGATTTGCCGGTATCCTTAGTTTACCTCCTTCATGCATATGATTATTGTCCCGAAGATCCTATGATCTGTCTATGCCTTGCTATCGCCTCAATCGGGCGTGCCATGCAGAGACAATCAGATAATAGGCACCACCTCATAGTTCAGGTATGACCCTCAAGCCTCAAGATTGGAACCAGATGTCGACTGATGGATCTGTGCCAGGCAATGGCCTTCTTGACTCAATATAGGAAATTGAGGGGCACAAATCCGTGTGGACTTG
>Ga0157357_1000806_pt1 | contig 13250 bp, 5 predicted proteins | sample AttcapACBM1_FD_111485 | JGI IMG/M metagenome (GOLD analysis project Ga0157357, IMG submission 111485) | Fungus gardens microbial communities from leaf cutter ant in Botucatu, State of Sao Paulo, Brazil - Atta capiguara ACBM1 | ecosystem: Host-associated > Fungi > Mycelium > Unclassified ... | reverse complement strand
CCCTAAGATCTATAGTCCTAACTTACAAATATGAATATGTTTCTTTCGCATTTTGTAGCTCTCAATAAGGCATCGTTTCTTGCAACCTGCCCATGTTCATCTTTGTTTTTCGGTGACTTTTTTTCAAAGCTTATAACTTATTTTTTGTTGTGTTTCAGATGGGATAGTTGACCTATATTTTATATTTTTTCTCTGTTTGGATTGGAAAGAATAGTGCAGTGTCAAGTCAAAGACAAGAGAATTGTCATTTGCAAATTTCAGATATGTTGTTGAATATTTATTCATACTCATAACTGTGATTGTTGTAGCTGCTGTAGCTGCCCTTAAGTTATGATAACTAGTAAGTAAGAATAATAAGAGAACTTAACAAAGAGTTCTATTCAATTGGACTACTACTTATACAAATCACAATTAGTTTGTATGTACTATTCTTGAGTCTATCCCAAGGTCTATGATATAGATATACCATCTTCTATATCACATGATTATGACTACATAACTTATTATATATTCTAGTGTTATATTATAGACTGCCATCCAAAATATCTGGGACTTCTACATTTAACTTCCAGTTAGAACTCTAATCATACCTAGATGTACTTCTATATTTAGGATCATTCATCTATAGATTAGTCCCTTATGTTTTATCTTCTGGAAATTCATTATCTAGACTTCTAGTTATTCTATATTCTAAAAGCAATCTTTATAGTGTCTTCTTAGTTATTTTATACTACTACTGTCTTAACTACAGTTTTAACTACAGATCCAGTATATAAGACCAAGTAGATACTTTCTCCTTGATATCTCATCATTTAAAATCATAACTACACAATAAGTAGTTGTTATAATGCATGTAAAAACTAATCTTTTTCTTTTTCTTTTATCTATTTTTCTTGATTTTATATTTCTCTTCTTTTAAATTTCTTTTCTTTTTATTGATGATGAAGAGGCATGTGACTGCAGTCACATGACTTGTCACATGATGTGAGATCATAAGCCTAGAGCAGACTAGAAGAGTTTAGATGAATGACATCAAGAAGTATGTTAACTACATAGCTACCTCATAGTATACACATAGTATACTTATGAATGACATATGGACTTTAGGGTAGGGTAAATATTAAGTAGTATGATGTCAAGATTGCAGAAAGTAGACTTGGTTTCTTTTTTTAATTTTTTTTTAATTTTCTTTCATTTTTATTTTATTTTCCATTTATTTTCCATCTTTTCTATTTTTAGAACGCTAGGGTTAGGGTTAGAAGTGATCAGTCACATCAGTCACATCTGATGGTATGGTCACAACATTAATTATGGAACTAAGAAAAAGGAAGTAGAAGGTTCTAGAATAAAATGATGTCATACAACATGGACACCACATGTTGGCCTCATGCTCTACACATGGTTATTTAGGGTAGGGTGCACAGTAGCTAGCATGGACCATCTGTAGGAGTATATAAGATAGACTAGTTTGTAAAGGGCTCTCTATCGAGTTTTCTTGTGTTACTCTAATACAAGAGTTGTTCTTATCTCCCATTCTAAGGAATAAGTCCATAACACATGAACCATGTATAACTTATATAAATAGAGTAGCAATTCAGCAGAGATTCCTTGTTGAGCTCTCTTGTGATCCTCATATCAATAGCCTACTGAGAGCTTTACTTGCTTGTGTAATTATTGAACTTTATGTTTAGTGGTTTGTCAGGCACAGTTCACACTGGGGTGGAAGTCCGCAGAATAAACTCAGAGATGAGCAGACTTGTGGAATGACCTTGGCTTTAGCTTATATGCTGCGCTATCTATCTGCCACATGGTTGCAACTTTGGATGTTGAGAAGAAGTCCGAGATGGAAGTGAGTGCTAAATGGTGTGTTACTGTTAAACACTAGAGATCGAGTTCAATAAGAGATTATCTTCATTGATTATCAGACTAGCAAATTACAGTGTAACTACTAGTCTTATATATGAACAGAAAGTATAGGAGATGCTCGGGGTTTCATTGGTAAAACCCCTATTATCCCAAGTGGAGGTTTCAGTGTTGAGATACTAACAGGAGTAACTCTGTCATGGAAGACTGAGTTGAATAGGAGTATCTCTGCCATGAAAGACAGAATACCCAGATGATTACAGCACTACCATAAGATGTGTTGTGAGAAAGGTGGCTGCCATAGAAGGCAGACTTGTATGTTTTGGAGGTGATACCACTGCAGGGATATAGTTTCTGGACGAGTAGACTTGCATATGACATGGTTGCCACAACAATAGTAGGCATAATATATAAGTTGAGACCAAGATTATCTTCTAAAGTCACAGATAAGCTTTCAAGCTTAATCTATAACCCAAATATTTGTTCAATCTTATAAATTTTTATATTTGTTTCCAGAGTAAGTTCCCATACTTGATTTGATTTTCTTTTTATATGACTAATTACAGATATTTACTTAAAGTAAGTTTTGCTCATTTTAACAACATTCTTTTAAACATCTTTTTTTTCAATACTCTTAACATGTTAATATATTAAATATAACATAAAAAGAAAATAGAAAGTATTTATATAGTATGTATTATAAGTTATCCAAGTATTATCTATTTATATATAGATATATTTTATAAAGTATATAAACTTTACCTAGTTATCCTAATATAAGTATTATAAAACTTGAACTGGTTAATAATAATATATTTACTAGAATTTTAATAAAATTTATAACTTCAGGAAAATTCTAAGTGATATTATCTAATAATACTATATATACAACTTATCTCTAGAAAAATCCCAAGAGAATAGAATAGAATTTCTCAGAAATAATAGCTATTTTAAGTTTTACACTTCATTATCTAATATTTAAAAGGGTATTTTAGAAGTTTAAACTAAGTAATTATGTGTTATTTGAGAAATACAGAAGATAGATTGGAATAATCTTTGGCTTCAGCTTATATGCTATATTTCTATAAATTACATGAATTATATATTTTAAATTAGAAACTTGGAAACTTAAGAGAGTGAAAAATCACTAGAAGATGACAAGATATGTTATTACTAACACTGGGAAAGAAATGTTAGTTTTAGTTGATTTTCAGAATGACTACTACAGTAAAATGTAATCTATACTAGAAAAGATTAGAAAGTATAGATAAGAAATAAGAGGTTATTTATAAGTTAAAATAAATGAGATTAGAATATAAGACATAATAGTACTTAAAATTTTATTTTAATCAAGTAAGATATTAATTAGAACATTTGGTAATCTAACTATAGAATAATAAAACTAGAAACTTTAATAGAATATTATTAAATATTAGCTAGTGGGTAAAAAAAACAAGTCAATAGTTATAAAAAAGTTAGTAAAAGTTTGTAATAGTACTATAGAGATTAAGAAAGTTCAGTAGTATTACAGTAGAATATTAGTATAAGACTTGAGAAATAAGAAGTTTATAAAGTTAACTTAGACTTTAGTCTATATTACAAACTTGAATTTAGACAAAACTATAAGTTTTTTACAACTTATATTTAAAGTATTAAAATTTTCAATATTGAAATTATTATATAATTATATAATAAAAATATTATAAAACTTATTAAAAGATCTTAATTATACTTTAGAGTAAATATTAGTGTAATTATAGCAAAAATATATAGTTTTTACTTTAAATTCTAGAATAAATTTAAGTGTTATTATTCTAGCTAAGTTATTACAAAGAAAAATCCAAAGAAATAAAATAAGATTTTTTAAATTTAATATTATAGAATATAAGAATCTAAAATATTAATTAGAGAAGAGAAAAGACTTAAAAATAATAATAAATAGAATAAGACAATAATATATAAAACTATACTATAAAACTATACTTAGTAGAGTTTAATAATAAATATTATCAAAGTTAACTTGGTAAACTCTATAATATTAATGATAGTATTTGATATTTATAGTCTAAGAAAAATAAGAAACTTTATAGATTTTATAATAAATATCAAAACAAAAAAAATCTTATATTGAATTAATATAATAATAAAATATTAGAGTTAAAGATAATATACTTAATTTTTATTTATTTTTACATTTTGAATATAAGATTAGAAATTGACATAATATTATATATTATATAAAAAAATATAAAACAATTTAAAACAATAATATTATTTATTTATTATATATTAATCTTATAAATAATATATAATTTTTAAAGTAAATTAGTATTAGTTATATACAAACTAACTAATTAGTATATATAAGATAAATATTTTGTATTAGAAACTTTATTAAGTTTTCTTATATAAATTTTATACAAGATTTTTTTATTAACTTAGTACTTTAAATTTTTAATTATATTATAAAATTTCTAATACAAGTTGTTTATTTTATATATATTAAGTTGATAGTTTATACTTAGCTATATCTAATCTATTCTAAAAACTATATATTTTATATAAATTTAATATTATAATTTAAACCAAAGAGTTAAACAAAAGTAAAATATTATATTTAGTTAATATACTTTATAACTAACTTATTTTAAAATTTATATACTTTTTAGAGAACTAATATACTAGTATTATATACAAGTTACAAAATTATATAATATAAAAGAAGATTATAAAAGGTTTTAAAACAAATAATATTATAATTCCAACTCTTAGCTCAAACAAATTTATTATTTTCAACTTTGATAACTAATATATAACAACTATATTATTATAATATTACTTATTTTAAAATCTTTTATATTCTTTTTTATATCATGTAATAATTATAACTATAATATATATAACTAACTTATAATAGTTGTTATATTTTGTAATATTTATATATAATGTTATACTATTATATTTTATTATCTTTAACTTTAATAATTATTATAAGTAAAAACTTAAAAGAAGTAACTTTATAAATATTATAAAAGAAACTTGATAAAAAGTCTTTACTTTATAAGTATACTGTAATATATAGTAGTTATATGCTTTTTTTTGTTAATATATATTATAATAACTACTAGTTTCAAAAACTAATAGTATTAAAATTAAAAATAATTAACTTTGTTTATTTTTAATTTAATTTAATTTTTTTATGACATTATGGTCATATACTGTCACAGTCACAATAAAAGAATATAGAATATTTTAAGTAAATAATGTTATATAGTATGTTTAATATATATTAACTTTAAGATAAATATATAGTTATTTAGAGTAGATTAACTATAGTAGTAGTAAGAACTATCAGTTATAGTGTACAAGATAAACAATTTTGTACAGAGCATTAATTAACTCTAAGATTTTTAAGTTATAGTAAATCACATTACTAAAATAAACTTAATAGTAAAATGTCTTACAAGAATTATAAAAAAACTTGACAAAAAGTTTCTAATAAATTGTTACTTTATTTATATAATACATAAATGGTTTATATTAATAATAAAAAGTATATATATTGTTTATAAGTTTACTATATTAATATTACAAAATGAACATATTTCTTAATATTATTATTTAATTTTTTATGTTTTAGACTTATAATATCACATTATATAACATATTGTACAACTATAGTTATATATCTTTTTATTATTTAAAAGAAAAAGAAATTTAAATTTAGAAAAATGGATTTAAAAAAATCAAAATAAGTTGTTAGTATTTAGATATATTATAACTGTATAAAACTTAGAAATTTCTAAAACAAACTTTACATTTTTATTTTAACAACTAAAATTTTGATATATTATAAAATTAATAAAAGTTAGATGTGAAAAGCAAGCTTTAAAAGTTATTATATGATTTTTAAAAACAAACAAACCTTAAATCTTTACATAAAAGAAAAAAATTCTTTTTTATTATTTATTAAACTAATTTTAAAAAATCTCTATCAAAAGATACTGATTATATTATAAGTTTAGATCTACTTTATAAAAGTTTAACTATACTCTTAAGCTAATTATCTAAACTAGCTTTTAATAAACTAGTAACTATTCTTACTTATTCTAATTCTTATTGTCTTATTTACTATAATACTCTAGTTATTAAGATTAAATATATTAACTGATAAAGAATATATGCTGTAAGAAAACTAGCTTTTACATACTTTTAGTATTTTTTTTAAAATCTAGAATACTTTATTCTTTATTGTCAAACTTTACAATAAACTTTATACTCAAACTTTATTTTTATATTATTGTTAAACAAGCAATAAATTTAGATAAATACAAAGGAAAAGTAAAAACAAAGAAATAAGACTAAGTATTAAAAATATTAAAAACAAGCCATAACAACAATAATAATAATAGAAGATATTAGAGTTAAAGATTTTAGTTTTTATTTATTTTTATTATTTTTTTGTTTAAACTTAGTTAAGAAATAATAATATTATCACAAAATGAACTACTTACTTATTTGTAATATTTGAATCTTAGATGCACTCTCAGAGGTTTAAAAGTGATTTAGAAGTTTAATAATAATGATAATAATAATTAAGATCAATACAAATAATCAAAAATAAAGATTAATGTAAATTGATATTATTAAGTCTGAAGTCTAATCCTTAAATATAGAAGTATATATATAAAAGAATAATAGTCCATGTACAAGCTGTTGCCATCACATAATTAAAACTTATATCTAATAGAAGCTATCATAACAGTTGTTAAGCTAATTTTAAATGGTAACTAATTATGTTACTACATTAATATGTTTGTATCTCTATAAATACTTATTGCTATGTAATATATCATATATCATTGAAAACAATTTGATGAGCACTTTTTAATACAAGTTTGTGTTATAGGACACTTGAACACTAACAATTTTATTTTTCTTTTCTTTTATTTTTCTGATTTTATATTGATTTTCTTTTCTTTTTCTTTTATTTTTCTTTTGGATGATGAAGAGGCATGTGACATCATAAGCCTAGAACATAGTGGAAAGATCTAGAAGATGATGTCAGGGCACATGTATACAACATGGTGGCCTTGAGTAGGAAATGAGGCAGACATAAGGTTGTAGCATGGACCAAGTATATTTGGTATATATAAGACTCTAATTTAGCAGAGACTCCTTGTCAAGTTCTCTTGTGAATTTTCCACTTGATACCCAACTTAAGAGATTTACCGCTTGTGTGATCATTTGTCTTTGTGATAAGTGGTTGCTGTTTGGTTATGCAAATCTGTTCAGTTATTCATAAAATATTAGTAAACAAAGATTTTACAGTTACTGATGACCTAATATCTTGGTTGTTTGTTATTGCTTTTGTACATCCCACTTATGTGTAGATAACTCTTATTTAGGACTTAACAGTATAACTTAGTTTGTAAAAATTAGTTTACTCTAAATGAAGTTTATAACAAATAGTTATAACCATGATTATATTGTTATATAATAAAGAAAAGAACAATAAAGATTTTAAAATAATAATATTATATAATATAGTTACTATATATTGGCCTTATATAAAATATATAGTTTTTAGAATAAGTATTAGAAACTTTATTAAGTTTTATGTTCAATTCTAATATAAGATTTTTGTTTTTTGTTCTATCTTTTAGAAGTTAAATTACTTATAAACTCTATACTAATAGAAGAAGTTCAAAAAACAAATATAGTAATAATATAAAACTTAGTCTAAAGTTAAAAATATATAAGAGCTTTACCAAGATCTTTATATAATAAAGATTGATCAAAAAAGAAATTTTTATAACTATAAAGATTTTAAATATCTAACATACTACTATTAAAACTAGGAAGTTATTAAGAAAGATAAAATAGTTAGTAATTTAAAATAAAATAAGAATAAAAATCTTAACCAAGTTCTCTTAAAAATAGGTTTGATATATTAACTAGCAATACTATTTATAAGAATTTGTCTAAGAAAAGTGATAGTAAATATTAGACTAGAGAAAATTAATATATATAAAAAAAGTTTTAGTAAAAATACTTTTAAATAGTGTTATAAGTATAAAATTTGCTAAGAAATAAAAGTTTAAGTTGAATATATATAAGAAATATAAATAATATATTTAATAAAGAAAAGCTTATATAATATATAGTTTTTTTTTTTAATTCAACAATTTATTACATGAAGCATATAAGCAAACTGTGGTAGCTACTTTTGTAACTACATACAAAAGAATGAAACTACATGGAAAAGAAAATAGAAAATAAAAAAGACAAAGAAAAAGAGAAAAGAAAGAAAAAGAAAACAAAAATAAAAAGAAAAAAAGAAACTTAAACTAAAGAGTTTGAAAATGAAAATATGCTTGGATTAAATATCAAGAATATGATAAAATGGCTTAACAAGTCCCTTCTTGAATTCCAGTATCTATTAAATCTACCACATTTATATAAAATATGATGTCTTGTTTCAATGGGATATTGATTGCATGGACATTTGAATTCCTCCCTAGGAAAGAACCTAAGTCTGAATTTGCCAGTAGGGGTATGATTTGTAATGGTTCTTGTAACACATACACAAAGTAAATTTGAATGATATAAGTTGGTTCAATAATGTTGTTATCATCGTCTACTAGATCCAAAAATTGATTCCTTTTGAGATTTGAAGCTTGGAATGTTATTTCCAGATGTTCAAAATATCGTCACTTTCACACTTCTTGCTGAAGTCCTATAAATTTTTGCATAGGTAGAGAGGTAATGGTTTGAACATTTTAGTTTCTTTATCAACCTCATTATGAAGATGTCACTTGAGACAGCTAGGGAATTCCCAAAATTCAATAGAGTTGTTGGCGTGACAGTTGAAGAAATAGTGAAGATCAGACAGAACAGCAGCTGACTGAACTTGGAAGGGGTAGATAGAGAGGTCAAAAATTCTTTTGACCACATGAATAGAGTCAGTGATGACAATAATCTTGAAGATATTATTGATGCACATAGCTTAATTGATACCACATCTAATGGCAAATAGTTCCACTTCCGTGCTAGTGACATTAACAACATGATGAATTGTTTTAATGAGCGGCTTATCATGAGTGTGTATGTGGGCAATAGACACAGCAACATTGTTCTTGATGCTCACATTAGATACTATGATAGTGACAGACAAAGATGAGGAGGACTCCAAGACCATTTCATCAAGTAATTGGGCACATGATTTATCATTTTTTTCTTTATTAAATAAATTGTAGAAAATACGATCTGAGAAATTGTCAATAACTCTAAGACCAGGAGAAAATTCTGAATTCAAGGATGAGAAACATTTATTGACTCTGTTAGCTGAGTCAATCAAGTGGCTCTTAACCAGAGATCATTGTCTGTTAGTGAGAGAATCAAGAGCATTCGCATTGAGACCTGAATCAGAGTTGAGTTGCAAATTGATAAGCAACCGAATTAGATGGATAGGAGGTAGTTTGCAAGTATGTAGCTGAGATCTTTCTCCTAGTTTTTGAAGATGAAGATTAATTGGCATTAATCCTGCTATGACTTTAATACTGAACAAAGGGGACATTTTGAAGGCTCCTAATATCTATATTGCAGCTCTTCTTTGCATCTTTCCAAGTGCTTTTAAATGATAAGCCATCAGAGCGTATTTATAGAACCACAGCTAAAAGCTATAGAGGGCGATATAGAGGATGTATAATCTATAAAGAAGACGCTTTTGGGAAGGGTTGATGCTGTGATCTGAGTTGCCAATGATTTTCATACATTTGATGGTCGATATTGATTTATTTGCATAAAAGTTGACATATTGATGAAATGTCAGCTTTCTATCAAATATGAATCCCAGATACTTCCAAGTACCATTGGGTCGAAGAATGTTGCCTCCCAGCAGAGAGAGGTCAAGCGGAGGAGGGTTGAAGATACTATGGGATCTGTTGAAGTGAAAAATTTCAGTTTTGGAGTGTTCGACAACAAGACCAATTTTTTTGAGAAGATTGGTAAGAATACTATAACTACAGTAAAGACAACTGTTCAAAATGTCAAAAGATTTGCTTTGAGAAATAAAAAGACCATCATCAACAAAAGAGATAACAGAAATAGGAATTTTTAAATTTTTTAGGTGTTTTTCTAAGATATAGATAAAAGGCAAAAGATATAAAGTAGATAAAATGGGCAAGAGTGTAGAGCCCTGACCCACACCAACATTAACATTGAAGATAGGAGACATGAAGTTGTTCCAATAGTAGTTTGTTTTCCTATCCATAAGGTAATTCATAAAGAATGAAATAATTCAATTGTCAAAACCTACTTTATTCATGATAAGGGATAAAAGTCAGTAGTTAAGTGATGGGAAGAATTGTGCAATGTTGAATGCAAGAGTACTTGTAGATAAATTCTTTACCCAACCTGTTTGAATGATGTGGGTAAGAGCAACTCCTGTATCAATCGTAGATTTAAACTTGAGGCCACTAAGTTGACTAGGATGGATAAAATCATTTGAAGCCATATTAAATTGGAAGCATTCTCCAATGACTTTCTCAATGAGCTTGCTGACTGTATTGAGAAGGACAATAGGCTTAAAGGCTTTGAGAGAGTCATATGATTTCTTGTTGGGTTTAGGGATTACGACCATAGTAGATCTTTTGAAATATAAGGACCAATATCCTACTTTGATACAAGCATTAGCAATGCTGATAATGACATTGAGATAATCATCATCTATGAAAATAGTTTTCAAGTGACTCCACAACAACTTATCAGAACTAGGAGTGAATGAGTTATTGCAGTTAGCTAGTGCAAGTCTGAACTCTACTTTTGAGAAAGTAGGCCAAGACAAAATGAGCTTGTCAGTGATTTCATTGAGAATATTGACATTGACTTGACAATGAAGTGCCATATTGAATGTGGAGTGGAGGACATTCCAAAGATTGTCAATTTCAAGACATTGATGGTTGTTGTACTTAATGGATTCAATAGCAGGTAATTTGTGCTTGTTGACCCAGTTCATAAGCTCCCAAGGTCTGTGTTTTTTGTTAGCGATTTCTTGAATTTTGTCATCAAAAAAGATACGTTTTGTGGACTTGACTGTGCTCTTGAACAATTTCCAATTATCCAAACTTCTTGTTATCCTATAGTTATTCAGAGTACGATTGCATTCTTCATTCCACCAACTTTTGGAATGTTTCATAATTTGGACTTGTTTAGCATTCAATTTCCATGCATATTCAATTCTTGATGCAAGTGACTTTGTGGCTTCTTCAATTTTGCAACTATCAGATAAGTCTGATATGTCAATGTTCTTGATAGCTAATGAAACGTTTTTGATGAAGCTTTTTTCCTCTTTGCTGTTTTTAGCAATAGAAAACTTAAACAAGTCAATACTTTCTTCCTTGATGGCAATAGTAACTGAGAGAGGAGCATGATCAGAAGATAACTATAGATCTGGATGAATAGAGTGGTGGTTGATTTCTGTTGATCCACTTCATAAAAACATAAGGTCTATGACCGAATTTGACCCTGTATCAGAATCCAAATACCTAGTAGAAACATGGTTAGTGGGGAACAATAGTTCAAAATTGAAGGAATCTGCTATAATCATAAGATCATCACTAGAAGATGAATGATGAGGATAAGATGGGTCCCAGATGCTATCTCTAATATTAAAGTCACCAGTCATAATCAAAAGATTCGAAATATTAACCTCAACATCCTTGAGATACTTTAAGGTGCTGTGAGATGAGTCAGAATAAACATTTATAACCCAGAAGATGGTATTGTTATTGAAAAAAAAGACAAGAAGAATATCTTGATGGTTGATAATGTTTTTGTGAAGAGAAAAGCGAAAGGAGGAAAGTTGAGTATTGATGTAACTAATGACTCTCAGCAAATCATTAGTTGAACAAGGATCTCTAATAAATGTTAGCCAATTGGGATGATTTGGTACACCTATTAGAGAGATGTCTTTGGCATTTGTAGTGCTAGGAATATTTCTGATAGTTGTCCACAATGGCTCTTGGATGAATATGATGTCAAAGTCTTGATTAACTTCAAGAATGGTGTTGATAATGAAGTTATTCTTTTGAATGTTTTGTGAGAATATTTTCAATTCCTTTAAAATAATATTGCAGTTTTGTTCACACTTAAATGGATTGATATCCTCCTGGCTTCCTGGAGTTTAGCATATTCTTTGGAGTGCCACTCCTTGTTAAAACAGTGTTTCCAGAAAGGGCATTCTACAAAGTCAGCACCATGAGAACCCTTACAATTAATATACTTGAATGAGTGCAGGCATGGTTCACCCTTCTTAGTTTCAAGTCTAGGAGGGTTAAGTTTATTGTTAGCTTTACAACACCATGCAAAGTCATGATGGTTGTCAGTAAGATGTAGTCCATTGCATTTGGCGCATTTAGAATCTTAAATACAGCAAACTCCTACCATGTGTTCCTATTTCCAACAATTTTTGCATTGAGGAGCACCTGGGTTCATGTTAGCACCCCTCACCATAGCGATGATACTTCCAACATTGAATCACCTATTGATGATTTTTTTAGTATTATTACTGTTCTGTGTATCCCAGATATTAATCCAGACAATAGCCATGTCTGACTTGGGTGAGACTTTAATGACTCTTAGTCTTGATGCAAGGATGATATCATTGAAAATATAATTGTTTTTGAGGAGATGTTCAATATTCTCAGAGGAGATGTACATGTTTGACTTGTTGACAAAGTATGGGATACCTACAATTTTGAGGTAAGACTTCAACTGGGGAAGCCTAGAAGTTGCAATGTTGTCATCGTTGGTTTGAAGGGAGTTTTTAACATATTTTTCAATTTCCTGGAGGTCAGAATTTGATGCTATGTTGTTAGTCATAATGATAATGCCTTTGTTATCTGCACGAATGAAGTCAGTGTAGACATTAGATTTGATGTTCTTGAGAGCACAGTTAATATTAGTGACGTGAGTGGCCGAATCTTTAATGAATCTTTTACCAAGGTCATTGTTCATGGGAACAATGACTTGCTTGCACAATGGGCCCTTAGTAGTCATGTTGAGCCTAGGTTTGGGTTTGTCGTTTGAGCCATTAATAACCTTTTGGATAGTATTAAATTTTTTGTTTGAGAGATTTGGAAATGCCTCCTTGATTTTCAATGTGTTCATTGCAATGTTAGATGACACAGCATCAGACTTTGGTTTTGATGACAAGGCTTGAGCATACAACTTATTCATGGCAGGTTTTTTGATTTTTTTGAAAAATTTCGAAATTTTCTTGACTTCCTTAGGTGATTTGGCTGGAATATGGGGCGGAATAGCTGATACAAATGTAGGTTTGACAATATCTTTACCTTTGTTCAATGGAGTTTGAATGTTTCTGG